>Ga0315901_10000068_pt1 | contig 144774 bp, 138 predicted proteins | sample LakEriMetagenome_10_FD_203761 | JGI IMG/M metagenome (GOLD analysis project Ga0315901, IMG submission 203761) | Freshwater fungal communities from buoy surface, Lake Erie, Ohio, United States - Buoy 2 MA116 | ecosystem: Environmental > Aquatic > Freshwater > Lake | place: USA: Lake Erie, Ohio... | reverse complement strand
TGTCTTTGTGACTATCGCAGAAGGCTTCACACTTGGTTTGGTTGTTGGTGAGGGAGTGTTTGAAGCTACACGAGGCGTCTCTTCCGCAATCGCAGACGGCGACGATACTTCCGTTGTTGGCTTTGTTAGCATCACCGTTGGCGATGAGGTAGGCGTAGAGGTGGGCGATGACACAGCAGACTCAATTGATAGAGTTTCGCTCTGAGTAGGCGTGCAACGCGAAAGTATCAAAATGGATAAGACGGCCAATACAAGAATGACGATAAGAGACTTCTTGCGATTTGATCTCACTTTTGCTCCTTACATTCTCCGTTAACGACCGGGAGTACTTCTCCTTATTTACCGTTGATCCGTGCACTTGTGAGTTCGGCGGACCCGTCTTGAAGCACAGGCGAGAGATATCTCTGAGGGAAATTTTGGTAGGTAATTGGCCTACGAAAACGGAGAATCGCCTTAGCCCCAACAGAGGTGAACAAAGGATTGGTAGAAGCGGGATATGGCCCGCCATGGTGCATCGCCCACGTAACTGCCAATCCAGTTGGCCATTGATTCCATACGATACGGCCACTAATACGTTCCAAAAGTGAAATAAGCGCAGATAGATCCATGGGATCGTTCTCAATCGCATGAATTCCACTGGTGAGAGTTCCCGAGAAAGCTTCTGCAACCCTGAGTAATTCATCAGAATCTGAGCAATCAACAACTACTGCAGTTGGTCCAAATACTTCGCGGCGAGCGTTGTCACCAGCGGCCAAGAAATCTTTTCCTGAAATTGTGTAGACCGATACATTCGTATCTCCACCATCACTATTTTGAGCGACCAACTTCATCCCAGGCACTTGCGCAATTTCATCGCGGTTCTTATCGTGCAATTTCACAATATTTGAATTGAGAAGTTTCTGTGCAGGAGCAGCCGCAACAAGTGATGAAAGCTCTGCGCTAATTGCACTCGCACCATCAACAATTAAGAAACCAGGCTTAGTGCAGAACTGCCCAGCGCCCATCGTGATCGAACCCAGAAATCCTTCGGCAGTCTCTTTCGCTTTTTCTGACGCAGCTGAACGAGTTACGAAGACAGGGTTAAGGCCACCTAACTCTCCATAGAATGGAATTGGATTCTCACGGCGATTGGCTACATCAAAGAGCGCGCGTCCACCATGTGTGGAACCGGTAAATGCAATTGCAGCGGTAAGTGGATGTTCAACTAGAGCTAATCCAGAATCAAAATCTTCGACAAGAGAGATCAATCCGGCAGGTACACCTACCTTGAGGGCTGCAGCAATCATAATCTCACCCACCATTCGAGAAACACGTGGATGCCCAGGATTAACCTTGATGACGACCGCACACCCTGCAGCAAGTGCTGCTGCGGTATCGCCTCCAGCGACTCCGAATGCAAATGGAAAGTTGCTGGCACCAAATACACCAACAACACCTAGTGACGTTGTTTTCAAACGCAGATCTGGACGAGGTGGAGTAAGTGTTACATCCGCGTGATCAATTGTTATATCTAAATATGTTCGATCTTCAACCGCGCGAGCCATGAGCCGAAATTGACCAGTTGTTCGCCCCACTTCACCATTCAGGCGCACCTCAGGAAGATTTGTCTCTTCCATCGCCACCGGAACTAACTCATCTTTAGCACCATCAAGGGCATCGGCAATCGATTTAAGGAGAGCCACAATCTTTGCACTCTCCCAATTACGAATCTGTAACCAGGCAGTATGTGCATCTCTGACTTGTCTATCCAGTGTCAAATTAATATCTCATCTCTTTAGGAGACCAACACCACTGGATTATTGAGTTCACCTAGAACTCCACCATTAATCTTTACAACATCGCCCTCATGAAGAGTGAACTCTGCATCAGGAACAATTCCCGTTCCAGTAAAGAGCATCGCCCCCGTTGGCATTGAAAGTGTACGAAAGAGCCAATCGACAAGCTCTTCGAATCCCCGCTTCATTTGCGCACTGGATGATGAACCGGTGAAGACTTCAGTTCCTTTTCGTTCAACGCTAAGCGTATAAGGAAATACTGCTTCAGCAATCTCCCATGATGGAACAATAAAACTTCCAATAGTGCATGCTTTCTCATATGACTTAGCTTGCGGAAGATAAAGAGTATTTTCTCCTTCAATAGACCGCGAACTCATATCATTTCCAATGGTGTATCCAAAGATTTCTTTATGTGAATTAAGAACTAAGACCACTTCGGCCTCTGGTACATCCCAACCAGAGTCACGACGGATTCCAACAGGTTCACCGTTAGGTATCACTCGCCATCCCACCGCTTTATAAAAAATCTCCGGTCTATCAGCATCATAGACACGGCTATAGAGATCAGGGACGTCAGACTCCTCCATGCGCCCCACTTTGCTACGCAAGTAGGTAACTCCACACGCCCACACTTCGTGATGAGAATCTATTGGTGCCACCACATGTGTTGGCGCTTTTACAGGAGTGTTTGCCGCTTCAATAATTGAGCGAGCCTCTTTCATATCCATAGAGAGCAAATCAGTGAGTGAATGTTTTATTGAGAAGCACTCTCCATTATGTTCAACTAGAAGAGTGTCGTCGCTTTTATAGATTCGTCTCATACTGGAATCCTACAGAAATCCTATAGGGTTACAAATGGGACAAAGTTGCTCATTTGAAGTTACTTTTGGTGCTTTCGGTGAGAGTCAAACCTAAACTTGGACGAGCTGATCGCCAATTTGTGGACATTCTGGCGCTTGCGTACCAGTAGATCAGTCTTGCAGGTGTAGTAAAACTTGTTCTCAGTTTTGAGATTTAAAATTCGATTACTTCTCCGTCTTTAAATGCAACCTTACTGACTTCAATTACAACTTTGGTTTGTTCTGAAACATTGCTCATTTCCATAAGACGTAGTTCATCGGAACTGTAGTTATTCAGACCAAAACAAGATGAACCCCAAGAGCCTACATTGGCCGTTTGTCCAGGAGGCAATGAATCATCTGAACTCAGATTTAGTCCCATTATTTTCTCTCCGAATAAATCTTGTACTTCGGCTGAGGCATCAATTGCCAAAATTTCTCTGGACGATACGTTGGTGAGTTTTACCAAAAGTTCGAGGCTGCCGTCATCGTAACTGCAATCTGACGTAGAGACTGAAAATTCAGAAATCTCTGCTTTCAAGATTTCGCCCCACTTTTGTGATTGACCTGCATCATCACCTGTTGAACTTGTTGAAGCGTCATTTGGGTCAATTTTTGATGAAGCATCTTCACCACTATTCCCACATCCAGAAATCAGCATTGACATGATTAGGACGACGGAGGCAACTCTTAGTTTCATATTCATAGAATATTCGTTTCTTTGGATTAGTCCAAGAAGTCAGGGGGTTGCGTTGGTTATTTTGTGTATTCCTTGAGGAAGTGAATAGTTGACCAGTCAAAAAGTGAATAATAGGGGCCAACTTCGGGTCAACCTCAGTGGCCAATTCAATAGCCTGAGGTCCCCCATAGCCCAACGGCAGAGGCAGAGGAGTGCCAACTTTGCTCAGGTGCAGATGAGTTGGCACGGAAGATTCTGAGTACCAACTCATCACCTTCAAATCCTCCGCAGGTTATGTATTAATTGTGTATGAATTGGAAATGCAGTCATTGCAATTAGCGTTCGATGGGTAGATAATTCACGCACGAAGATAAGTAAATCGATTGCAGTTGTGCCCTCGGTGGGGGTCGAACCCACACTTGGAGGATTTTAAGTCCTCTGCCTCTGCCGTTGGGCTACGAGGGCCATGTACGAATCGGAAGTCTACTATCCAATACCTGCAGCTTTTGCAGCCTGCCTAAAGACCTTATCCAGCATTGGTTTGGTGAGTTTGCCGGTGAAAGTATTTTGCTGGCTTGGATGATACGAGCCAATTACCGTGATTTTTCGTTCTTCGTCAACAAATGTGAATTTGACTCCGTGTGCAAACTTTGTCATTGGAATTGTATGGCCAAGTTCGCGGAGTGATTTAATGAGTGAACTCCACGCAAAGGATCCGAGTGCGACATAGGCACGAGTAGTACGGCTTGCTAGTTTGATTTCATGAGTAAGAAATGGAGCACAGGTATCTCGCTCTTCAATACTTGGTTTGTTATCAGGGGGTGCGCAACGCACAGCGCAGGCAATGCGTGTATCGATAAGTTCTTGACCGTCTTTGATTGAAGTACTTGTTGGAATTGTGGCAAGACCTGCACGGTGAAGTGAACCGTAGAGCCAATCCCCCGAGCTATCGCCTGTAAAGATTCGTCCTGTGCGGTTGGCACCGTGAGCACCGGGTGCAAGGCCGATGATCATTAACTTTGGTTTGTCGCTGCCAAAAGATGGAACTGGTTTTCCCCAGTACTTTTCGTCTTCATATGCCTTTCTTTTTGTGACTGCGACTTCTTCACGCCATTGCACAAGACGCGGGCAGGCGGTGCAGGAGATAATCTCCTTATTGAGCAGTGGCAGAGTTTTAGACGAACTATGTGGCAAGTGACCAAGCCATTCCATCGAGAATGTCAGATTCTGATGCAACGAATTCAGTGGCCCCTGTTGCGTGCATGATGCGAGAGAGAACGAGCGATCCGGCTGAGATCACATCGACGCGACCTGGGTGCATGTAACCGAGTGCAGCGCGTTCTTCCTGAGTGCTACGCAAGAACATCTTTGAGGTGCTGTGCACTTTCTCGGCAGGAATTCGTGAAAGGTGAATTGAATAACGGTCATAAGTTGGTAGATCAAGAGCTGCTGCAGCAACGGTGGTGGCGGTACCAGCGACTGCGATCAGGGTCTTTGCTTGTGTTATTGGAACAATCTTTGCAGCTTGTGCGATTGCTTCATCAATATCCTCGGTGGCAGATGCGACCTGGCCGCTATCGGGAAGATCGTGGGTGAAGTGGCGCTCGGACATGCGCACACAACCGATGTTGACGCTCTTTGCGAATTCGACCTTATCTCTGCCGAAGACAAACTCTGTCGATCCACCGCCGATATCAATAACAAGAAATGGCCCATCAGATGGTGGGAGATCGCGGGTTGCACCAAGGAAAGAAAGTGATGCTTCTTCTTCGCCAGAGATTACTTCAGGGCGAACACCTAAACGCTCAAAGACGCCTTCGATAAAGAGATCGCGGTTAGTGGCATCGCGGGTGGCACTTGTAGCGCAGAAACGAATCTTTTCAACACCGCGCTTTGCGATCTCTGCTGCGTAGAGATTAACAGCTGCAAGTGTACGAGTGATTGCATCAGGGTGGAATTGGCCGGTCTTATCAACGCCTTGGCCAAGTCGAACAACTTCCATGAGGCGTGTTACTTCGCGGAATGAGTCGCCTTCGATATCTGCAATCAGTAAACGAATGGAGTTTGTTCCGCAATCAATGGCTGCTACTCGCATGGTTCGGTTTTCCACCATTGCGGTAATTGTGCGAGTGCTTCATCACCGAGTGGATTTACACCAGGACCAGCAGAGAGTGAATGTGCAACGAGTGAATGTAAACACTTCACGCGATTGGGCATTCCCCCTGCAGATATTCCTTCGACTTCGGGAACCTCCATCTTCAGCGCCGCGCGGGCTGCAAGGTAATCATCGTGGGCGGCAGCGTAAGCACCTGCAAGTTCGGCATCGGTTTCAAGGCGCTCATTCATGGTCACCATTAACCCAGTTGATTCAAGAGTTGATATTGCAGCGGTTAAACGAGGGCAGGTCGCGTAGTAAAACGTTGGAAATGGTTCGCCGTGGCTAAGGCGTGGAGGTGTTTCAACAACTGCAGCATTTCCGCAGGGACAGCGATAAGCAATAGCGTGCACATCGCGTGGAGTGCGACCGAGTTGGGTTTCAATGCAGGTGAGATCTTGTGCGGTAACTTTTTTATCGTTGTGATCAATCATCACTTCTCGCCAGTGACTTGAGTGATCGAGGCGATCATTCTCGTGTACCAAGGTGAACCATCTTCGAGTTGATCCGCAACCTTATTTGCAACCACTTCTGGTTCGCCATCTGGTGTTCCGGTGACGATGTACTGACGCTCGCCCGGCATCACAAAGTGAAGGCGTTCGCGTGCCTGTGCTTTAACGTATTCAGGATCTTGCCAGCGCATCAACTCAAGGCGCGCTGCTTCAAGGGCTGCGCGGTCATCATTGACTTGTGCCTGCAACGCATTGATCTGTGCGCGCTGATTAAAGTAATGCTGAATCGGTGGCGCTAAGACAAGTGCGAAGATAAAGAAGATGGTTACTAGAGCGAAGGAACGTGTTGAACCAGGGCGTCGCGAAGAAAATACCCGCTTTGGCCTAGACCGACGCACCTGAAGTGATCCTTACCGTCAATTAATTCTTAAACCGTGGAAATGCAGCGCGACCAGCGTAGACGGCGCCTGCTGCAAGTTCTTCTTCGATGCGAAGCAATTGATTGTATTTAGCAACGCGCTCACTTCGTGCAGGTGCACCAGTTTTGATCTGGCCACAGTTTGTTGCAACTGCGATATCAGCAATAGTGGTGTCCTCGGTCTCACCTGAACGGTGGCTGAGCATGCTGCGGTATCCGGCACGGTGTGCCATCTCGACTGCATCAAGTGTTTCAGTCAGTGTTCCGATCTGGTTTACCTTTACGAGAAGAGCGTTCGCTGTATTTCCAGCGATTCCCTTTGAAAGTCGTGTTGGGTTAGTGACGAAGAGATCGTCTCCGACAATCTGAAGCTTTGAGCCAAGTGATGCTGTCATTGCAGTCCAGCCCGCCCAGTCATCTTCATCAAGTGGATCTTCAATAGATACCAATGGATACGCAGATACGAGCTCTGCGTAGTAGGCGATCATTTCTTCCGATGTGCGAAGTGATCCCTCAAACTTGTACTTGCCACCTTCGTGGAACTCTGTCGCTGCAACATCCATTGCGAGTGCGACATCTTTACCTGGCTTAAGTCCTGCTGCTTCAATCGCTTCAAGAATCAGATCGAGTGCGGCGCGGTTGCTCTCAAGGTTTGGAGCGAAGCCACCTTCGTCACCAACGCTTGTTGCAAGTCCGCGCTTTTTCAATACTGCTTTGAGTGAATGGTAAATCTCAGCACCCCAGCGAAGTGATTCGCGGAATGATTCGGCACCGATTGGGGCAACCATAAACTCTTGGATATCAACGTTGGTATCTGCGTGTGCGCCACCGTTGAGGATGTTCATCATTGGAACTGGAAGCACGTGGGCATTTGGTCCGCCGAGGTATGAAAAGAGTGAGAGGTCTGCAGATTCTGCTGATGCCTTTGCTACAGCGAGTGAAACACCGAGAATTGAGTTCGCGCCGAGTTTTGATTTATTTGGTGTGCCATCGAGATCGATCATCTCTGCATCAATCATGCGCTGATCGCGTGAATCAAAACCTACGATTGCAGATGCAATTTCGTTGTTAACAAAAGCGACTGCCTTTTCAACACCTTTACCTGAGTAGCGCTTGCCACCATCACGTAATTCGGATGCTTCAAATGCTCCGGTTGATGCACCACTTGGGACGCCGGCGCGAGCGAATGCGCCATCTTCTAGGAGAACTTCGACTTCAACCGTTGGATTTCCACGGGAATCAAGAATTTCACGAGCGCCAATTGCTTCGATAATTGCCATAAGAGGACTCCTTAAAAGAGTGACTTAAATATTCACAATCTGCGCTCAACGATGAACGATTGTGCTGGGGCTAATACTACCCTGCCTCAGATTGGCGGATCTTCTCGATCATTTCTCGCGCCTGCCCACGTAGCGCGCTCTCGGGATCAATATTGTGTTGATGCGCCCATGCAATTATCGAGGCTAACGCTTCTCCGATTGTGGCTTCACTTGGGGATTGCTCGACGGCTTGAGTAGCAGTTGCGATATCGGTCATCGGTAGCTCAACTTTATATTTCTCGGCGCGATAGATCAGTTTTTCTACAAGTGGGAGCGCTGGCTGAGCCATCGCAATGCCATCAAGACTTGATGTGCGCCCCTTTTCCTTCGCCTTAATTGCTTCCCAGTTTTCGATAACTTCATCCAGGTCATCAACTTCAAGGCCCTCAAAGACATGTGGGTGTCGGCGGATCAACTTATCTGCAATTAACTTTGCGACATCTTCAATAGAGAATGGATCAGTTGGATGATCTTGTGCCATGCGCGAGTGAAAATACACTTGCAATAAAACATCGCCGAGCTCTTCGCGCATACCAATTCGGTCGTCATCACCGAGCGCGTCAATGAATTCGTAAGACTCTTCGAGCAAATACTTTACAAGTGACTCGTGCGTCTGTTCGGCATCCCATGGACAACCACCGGGTGAACGGAGGCGATCCATCACTTCAGCAAGACGCAGAAGCTCAGACATAGTTGGAAGGTCTTCGCTCTGAATTATTCAGTAGAAGGAGTAACAGCATCGCTAGCAACAACTGCTGCGATGATCTGACCTGTTGTTGCATCCCATTTACCGTAGCGTGGGTTCACATTAATCTTGAGCTCAGTTACCTTTTCAACAAAGAGTTCTTGTATGCGCGGTTGAATTTCTTCTTCAGCGAAACCTGTCTGAGCGAGCGCCTGGCCAATTTTTTCGGTAACCAAAATTGCACGAAGGTATGGCTCAAGATCTTGTGGTGCAATTGATGCTGCTACGAGTGCTTGTGGAAGCAGCTCTTCTCCGCCAACTTGTTCAACAATCTCAGCACGGCGTGACGCGACTTCGGAGTTAGTGATTTCAATCTTGAGATCTTCAGCAACGGCTGTAAAGCCTGCGATAAGTAGTTGGAATTGCAGTTGATTGCGCACGAGAGTCTCGCCTGTCTCTAACTGCATCTGTGTTGTGTCGACCTTTGCACGCTCTGCCAGGACAACATCTACATTTGCCAAAAGCTCGGTCGTCGTAATCTTTGTATCGCCAAGAGTCAGAGCAGAGTCAACGTTTGAGCATCCGGTGAGGACGAATGCGGTTGTAAGTGCCAGAGCAGTCAGGATCTTCTTCACGGTTTTCTCTCTTTCGTCGTTAACTCTTCCAGGGCCGTGGATATCCAGACCAGGAGAGAAGTATCCCCCATCTGAGGAGATAGATTGGACGGGCTCCACCCGCTGGGTTTAGGAATCGTCACCATCACGCTATCTGTCGCATTCTTATAGAGAGATCCTGGGTATAGGCGGGTGAGGCGTAACTGTTTCGATTCAGGAAGAGGCAGCGGGGTAATCCGTAAATATTTGCCAGTTGAGACTAATTCGGTGATGCCGAGCTCCTTTGCTTGAGCTCGTAGCGCAGCAACTTTAAGTAAGACCTGCGCTTCTTCGGGCAATGGTCCAAATCGATCGTGCAATTCACCTTCGATGGCATCTACATCTGATTGTGTCGCAACATCGGCAAGGCGACGATAAAGATCTAGTCGAAGTCTTTCACCCGGAACATATTCAGCCGAAAGATGTGCGTTAACCGGTAACTCAACTTTGCACTCGTGGTTTTTCTCATCCGTTGCGATGATTCCTGCTTTGTAATCATGTACCGCTTCGCCAACCATACGCATGTAAAGATCGAATCCCACATCTGCGATGTGTCCCGATTGTTCACCGCCCAAAAGGTTTCCTGCGCCGCGAATCTCTAGATCTTTTAGCGCAACTCGCATACCTGCACCCAGATCTGTATTTGTGGCAATCGTCTTGAGGCGATCGAGTGCGACCTCAGAAAGTGGTTGATCTGCCGGGTAAAGGAAGTACGCGTAGGCGCGTTCACGTCCACGACCGACTCTTCCTCGCAATTGGTGAAGTTGTGAGAGACCAAAGTTATCGGCGCGTTCAACAATTAAAGTATTTGCATTGGCGATATCGAGACCGCTCTCGACAATTGTTGTGCAGACAAGTACATCAAAGTCTCGATTCCAGAATGCAAGAATCACATCTTCCAGTGCACCTTCACTCATCTGTCCATGTGCAACGCGAATTCGCGCCTCAGGTACAAGTTCTTGAATCTTTGCAGCAGCGCGATCAATTGATTCCACTCGATTGTGCAGATAGAAAATCTGACCATCACGTAAAAGTTCACGATGGATAGCCGCCCGTATCTGGGCATCATCTGCCGGACCCACATAGGTCAAAATCGGATGGCGCTCTTCAGGTGGTGTAGTGATCGTTGACATCTCACGGATACCAGTCACAGCCATCTCAAGTGTGCGCGGAATCGGTGTTGCAGACATCGCTAAAACATCCACCGTTGTGCGTAATTTCTTAAGGGATTCTTTCTGTTCAACTCCAAAGCGTTGCTCTTCATCAACAATGACCAGGCCAAGATCCTTGAAAACAACATCCTGTGAGAGCAAACGGTGGGTTCCGATGATGACATCAGCGCTACCGTTGAGGGTTTCATCAAGGATCGCCTTCGTCTCTTTCGCGCTGTTAAAGCGTGATAGGCCCGCAACTTTGATTGGGAAACCTGCATAACGCTCTGCAAAAGTCTTTGTATGTTGCTGAACAAGAAGAGTTGTGGGAACAAGCACCGCAACTTGTTTTCCATCTTGCACGGCCTTGAAGGCGGCGCGAATTGCGATCTCAGTTTTTCCGTATCCAACATCTCCGCAGATGATGCGATCCATGGGGTACGGGCGTTCCATATCCTGTTTCACATCTTCAATAGTGGAGAGTTGATCAGGAGTCTCAATGTAAGAGAAGGCATCTTCTAGTTCTCGCTGCCATGGCGTATCGGGTGAGAAGGCAAACCCTGGGGCACTTGTACGCGCTGCATACAATCTAATGAGTTCGCCAGCAATCGCCTTTACCGCTTTACGTGCACGCCCCTTTGCCTTCTGCCATTCACCGCTACCAATTCGGTGAACTGTTGGCGATTCACCACCGATGTACTTACTCACTTGTTCAAGTGAATCGGTCGGAACAAAGATGCGGTCCCCTGGTTGTCCGCGCTTTGCCGATGCATACTCAATTACAAGATATTCACGTGTCACGGTATTGACAGTGCGCGCTGTCATTTCAATATAGCGACCGATTCCATGTTGTTCGTGAACTATAAAATCTCCCGCTTTGAGTTCAAGTGGATCAACGGCCTGCTTGCGCTTTGATGGCATCTTTGCACTATCGCGCCCACTTGATTTGCTTCCCGAGAGATCGCGCTCTGTGACATAAAGAATTCCAGAGTCTTCAGATGAGAAGCCATGAGCGATTGTTGATTGGCAGAGATGTATCGCACCTTTAGCCGGAATCTCATTGAGTGATTGCATAACCTTGACTGGCAAATCTGCAGCGCGGAATACGCCTGCAAATCGTTCGATCATGCCATGTCCTGATGCTGAGAAGATCACGCTCTGCTGCGTTGATAGCCCTGTGCGCAGTAACTCGATGACCCGATCACTATCACCGCGCATAGGTTCTATCGCAGTGAAATCTAAGAATGTGGCACTTGTATCAAGGTCGCTACCAAAGCTATTAAGTGATCTGGCGGTAAGGCCCGCTTCCACAATTACTGCATGCAGTTCATCCCAATCAAGATATGTTGTGGCTTCAACTGGAAGAGGCGCAGTAGCACCGATTGATGCGCTCGACCAAGCGGACTGAAAGAACTCATCATTTGTAGCAATAAGGTCTGCGGTACGCGATTTGATTCGTTCGTCATCAATAAAAATCACTTCACTCTTTGCAGGCATGCGTGAAGTAATCGTCTCAAGTTCATCGATGAGCATTGGAACCAGGGATTCCATTCCATCGCATGAGATACCCTGAGCTATTTTTCCAAGAATCTCTGAGGCCGAAGGATATTTACTCTCGAGTTTGCCAGCACGTTCCTGAACTTCGGGTGTCAGAATGAATTCGCGGCAAGGAAGAATTTCAATCTTCTCAGTAACAGGGGTTTGGGTACGCTGATCAGAGACATCGAAGTACTTCATCTCTTCAATTTCATCACCGAAGAAATCAATGCGCACGGGATGAATGGCTAGAGGGAAGAACACGTCAATAATTCCACCGCGAACAGCAAACTCTCCACGCTTATCGACAAGATCAGTTCTGGAGTAAGCGTTTAAAACTAAATGCTCAACAAGGCTAGTCAGTGAGATTTCTTGCCCTACTTCTAGCGTGAGTAACGGTTGTGAAGAGATTGCCGAAATAAATCTGTGAATTGCTCCTCGCACCGGTGTGATCACAATTGGATGGAGAGCGTGCGGTGTTGCCAATGAGTTCAGTGTGGCCACTCGACGCGCCACTGTGTCACTGCGTGGACTTAAGCGTTCATGAGGAAGTGTCTCCCAGGCAGGAAATTCAAGAACCACATCATGTAATTCACGTAGCTCGTGTGCCAAATCTTCTGCACTACGTGAAGAACTTGTGATGACAAGTAGGGGGCGCTCTTTTGCACGTGCTGCAAGAAGAAATGGGTATGACGAACTTGGTGCAATGATTTTGCTTGAGTGAAGCAGCGCGTCATTGACCTCTGGGTTTATCTCGATGGCTGAGATAACACCGCGCATATTTCACCCCCCAATAGCAACTGGCCCCGCTTGGTCAAGACCAGGGGGCTACGAGCAAAGTCTACGGTGTGTGCGATGCGCAGATTTCCCTGCGAGAATATGCGTATGACAAATCGAGATGAGTCGCTACGCGCTGATGTGCGCCGATTAGGCGATCTCCTTGGTCAAACCCTCGTCCGTCAAGAAGGACAAGAGCTTCTTAATCTCGTTGAAAGCGTTCGAAAGGCTGTACGCGAAGGAACGGGCGGGGAAGTTCTTAAGGATTTATCGGTAGATGATTCGATCCAACTCGTTCGAGCGTTTAGTACTTATTTTCACTTGGCAAATGTTGCTGAGCAGGTAAACCGTGTACGCATTATCTCAGAATCTCGCGAGATCAACGGTTCATGGATTTCGCGTGCTGTAGATAAAATCATCGAAGCACAGAAGGCTCAATTTCCTGGTCATCAATTTACACAAAGCGATCTTGAGCAATGGATCAGCGAACTTAGCGTGCGCCCAGTGTTTACCGCTCACCCAACAGAGGCTGCCCGCCGATCAATTCTCAATAAACTCGGAGAGATTTCGCGCCTTCTTGATTTACCAAAAAGTGTGACAAATACACAATCACTGGCTGAAATTGTTGATCTGCTATGGCAGACAGATGAATTACGCGTTGATCGCCCTGAACCACTTGATGAAGCGATGAACGCTCTTTATTATCTAGATGATCTTGCTCGCACGACAGTGCCAGAAGTTCTTAATGAGTTTGCGCACGAGTTAAAGCGCTTAGGTGTTGATTTACCAGTTACTGCCAAGCCGCTCACATTTGGAACGTGGATTGGTGGTGATCGCGATGGCAATCCAAATATCACTCCTGAGATCACTAAGGCTGCTGTTATTCTCCAAGTGGGCCACGCCATTCGAACAACAATCGCGGCGATGGATCAATTGCGACAGATGCTTTCAGTCTCTACCCGAATTATCGGTGCGACTCCTGAACTTTCTGCTTCCGTTGAGGAAGATTTAAAGCACATTCCTGAGTTTGAACCACGTTTTCGTCGACTTAATACGCAAGAGCCATACCGTTTAAAGGCGACAGCAATTGTTCATCGCTTAGCGCTCACTCGTGAACGCCATGCTCAGGGCACCCCTCATGTACCGCATCGTGATTACAAAGATACTGCCGAACTATTAGCTGACTTAACGTTGATGCGTGACTCACTCTTTGCTCACCGTGGCGAGTTAATCGCTACGGGATTACTTGAAAGAACTATTCGCTCGGTTGCGGCCTTTGGAATCACCCATGCAACCCTTGATATTCGTGAGCATTCTGATGCCCACCATACAGCTCTTTCTCAGATTATCGGTGGTTCATATTCAACACAGAGCCACGAAGAGCGCTTTAAAACTCTCGTGGCATTACTTGCAGAGCCAACGAACCAGCAGACCGCATCGCTTACCGGAAATGATGCAAAGACCTTTAACACCTTTGTCGTAATCAACGAATTGATTGAGGATTTCGGACCAGAGATTATTGAGACCTACATCGTCTCGATGACAAAGGGTGCTGACGATCTGATCGCTGCAACGGTGCTTGCTAAATGGGCTGGGTTGGTTGATGTATCGGCAGATCGTGCAAAGATCGGATTTGCACCTCTACTCGAAACTGTTGCCGAACTGCGTGCAGCAGGTGAGATTCTCGAAACACTTTTATCTGATCCGACATATCGAAAAGTTGTTGAACTTCGTGGAAATATCCAAGAAGTCATGTTGGGATACTCTGATTCGAATAAAGATGCGGGAATTGCAACAAGTCAGTGGGAGATTCACCGCGCACAGCGTCAGCTTCGTGATGTTGCAATGAAATACGGAGTCCGCCTTCGTTTATTCCACGGTCGCGGAGGATCTGTTGGTCGCGGTGGCGGCCCTACGTATGAAGCTCTTGTCGCTCTTCCTTGGGGATCTATTGATGGTGAAATCAAAGTAACCGAACAAGGTGAAGTAATTAGCGATAAGTATTCATTACCTGCATTAGCCCGCGAGAATGTCGAACTTACGTTGGCGGCATCACTTGAAGCAACGATTTTAAACCGTGCTCCACGACAAGATAAAAAAGAGTTAGAGCGTTGGAATCTCTGCATGGATGTCATCTCTAATGCTTCTTTTGCGCAATACCGAAAGTTGGTCGATCATCCTGATCTTCCCGCTTATTTCTACGCCTCAACACCAGTAGAACAACTCGGAAATCTATTCCTTGGTTCACGCCCATCGCGCAGGCCAGATGCGACATCAGGTCTGGGATCTTTACGCGCGATTCCTTGGGTATTCGGATGGACCCAATCACGACAAATTGTGCCGGGCTGGTTTGGTGTGGGGTCAGGACTTAAGGCCGCACGTGATGCTGGTAAGAGCGATGATATGAAATCGATGCTTAAAGATTGGCACTTCTTCCATACATTTATCAGCAATGTAGAGATGACGCTGGCTAAGACTGATTTAGTTACAGCTCGTCGTTATGTAGAAACTCTTGTTCCAAAAGAGCTCCACCATTTCCTTGATGAAATCACCGCGGAATTCGAACTTACTGTTTCAGAGATTCTGCTACTCACCCAGAAAGATTCGCTCTTGAGCGAACAGCCTGTCCTGGCACGCACGCTTCAAGTGCGCGATGCCTATCTTTCACCTCTGCACTTATTGCAGATCAACCTTCTACAGCGCGTACGCGCTAAGGGTGACTCTGCAGATCCAACGCTGATTCGTGCGCTACTGCTGACGATTAATGGTGTTGCTGCAGGCCTTCGAAATACTGGCTGATCTACGAGTTAAATTTTGATTGGGTGAAATCAAGCCCTTTTTCGATCAGGGATTCAACAACATCGCTGCCTCGATCAATGAATTCTCCGAGAGACAGTTTTTCTTCCTTGCTAAATTGTTTCAAGACAAAGTCTGCTGGATCTTGTTGACCCATTGGGCGGCCGATACCTAGACGAATTCGATAGTAATCAGGGGTATCGAAGGCAGAGGTCATTGATTTCAAACCGTTGTGGCCATTGTCGCCGCCGCCTAACTTGCTGCGGATAACTGAATATCCGATATCTAACTCATCGTGTAAGACAATAATCTTTGCGGGTTCAACTGAGTAAAAGTTAGCAAGAGCCTTTATTGGCCCGCCAGTTTCGTTCATATAACTATTTGATTTAGCGAGAATTACTGGATGCGCATCAACACCAACGCCTAATTTATAGGCAGCAATTTGGGTGCGAGATTTGTGATTTGCAAGCTTTACATTGTGGCGTTTTAAAAGATGGTCAATCACCATCTGACCCACATTGTGACGGGTGGCAGCGTATTGATCCCCTGGATTACCAAGGCCCACTACCAACCACGTCATAATGAGAAAGGGTACGGGTTAAGCGTCTTTCTTTTCAGCATCTGCAGCAGGTGCCGCAGCATCTGTTGCTACTGGAGCTGCTACCTCTTCTACCGCAGCTGTTGAACGCTCAGACAAGTGAACAATAATCATCTTTGGATCGCTGATAAGAGTGATGCCTGCAGGAAGAACAACCTCTGATGCATAACGTGATGTTCCAGCTGCCATTCCCTCAATATCAAGTGTGACGAACTTAGGAATAGATGTTGCTTCAGCTTCAACTTCGATTGTGTGGTTAACGTGCTCAAGGATGCCGTCTGGATCGTGCTTTCCTTCAGTGTGAACAGGAACGTCGACGGTAACTTTCTCACCACGACGAACAAGTACGAGGTCGATGTGCTCGAGGATCTGCTTAAGTGGATGGCGAACTACTGACTTTGGAAGTGTGAGTTCAACCTTTCCATCAATATCAATGTTAAGGAGAACGTTTGACTCCTTGAGGGCTACGCCAAGTTCGCGTGCTGGCAATGTGATGTGAAGTGGCTTCTCTCCATGGCCGTAGATAACTGCTGGGACAAGTCCTGCAACGCGTGCACGACGTGAAGCACCTTTACCGAATTCGGTACGTGATGTTCCCTTGATTGATACTTCTGCCATTGTCTTACTCCCTTAGCGCTGTAGATACTTCACTTGCATCTCTTGAAGTGATTGCATGAAGTTCCAGCAGGAGTTGATCCCTACGCCGTCGATCACGGATAAATTTCACCCTCGCCGGAACAGGGCAAAGATTAGCCTGAGTTAGCTGTGTCCGTCAAAAAGGCTTGTTACTGAGCCATCTTCGAAGACTTCACGGATCGCCCGACCCAAAAGTGGAGCAATGGTGAGCACGGTGAGCTTGTCGAAACGCTTATCGTCAGCGATTGGAAGTGAGTTTGTGACAACAATTTCAACAGCACGAGACTCTTTCAAGCGCTCAACAGCAGGGCCCGAAAAGACTGCGTGGGTTGCTGCGATGATGACATCTTTTGCACCCCCTTCAAAGAGGGCATCAACAGCCTTCGTAATGGTTCCTGCAGTGTCAATCATGTCATCGATAACAACGCATGTACGGCCTGTGACATCACCAACGACGCGGCCAGTTACTGATTCATTTGGAATAAGTGGATCACGTGTCTTATGAATAAATGCGATCGGACATCCGCCGAGAAGTTCTGACCAACGTTCTGCAACACGAACTCGTCCTGAGTCAGGAGAGACAATTGTCAGCATCGAACGATCAACTTTGCTTCCAACATAATTGGCAAGCATTGGTAGAGCAAAGAGATGATCTACTGGACCATCAAAGAAACCTTGAATCTGAGAAGTGTGAAGGTCGACAACCATTAAGCGATCAGCGCCTGCAGTCTTATAAAGATCAGCCATCAATCGTGCAGAGATTGGCTCACGTCCACGGTGCTTCTTATCTTGACGAGCATATCCGTAGAAAGGTGCAACGACTGTAATGCGCTTTGCTGAAGCTCTCTTGAGAGCATCAACCATGATGAGTTGTTCCATGATCTGCTTATTTACTGGGGCAGCATGTGACTGAAGTACGAATGCATCGCAACCGCGTACAGATTCTTCGAAGCGAACGAAAATTTCACCATTTGCAAAATCATAAGCAGAGGTTGGGGTAAGTGGGACGCCTAGTTCGGATGCAACTTCATCTGCTAACTCTGGAAAACCTCGTCCTGTAAAGAGTCGTAATCTTTTTTCGGAAGTTAATCTGAGTTCGCTCACAGAAGTTAGCCCTTCTTCCCATCATCATGACGCGAGGCCGCATCTGCTGATTTTGTACCGGATCGCTTGCGCAGGACCCAACCTAATACATTTCTCTGCTTTGCCCTAGCAACTCCAATTGCTCCGGGTGGCACATCTTCAGTAATCACTGAGCCAGCGGCTGTATATGCGCCATCTCCGATCGTGATCGGGGCTACCAACATGGAATCGCTCCCGATTCGCACATGATCTCCAACCACGGTGTGGTGTTTTTCAACGCCATCGTAATTCACGAAAATTGTCGCAGCACCAATATTGCTGCCCTCACCGATTGTGGCATCACCAACATATGAAAGGTGCGGAACCTTTGAACCGTCACCAACAACAGCATTCTTCATCTCAACAAATGCTCCGGCCTTACTTGATGCACCGAGTTGGGTACCTGGTCTTAAATATGTAAATGGTCCAACGCTTGCATTGGCACCGATCACAGCACCTGTGCAGTGAGATTCAATCACCTGCGCACCAGAGGCAACGGTGCAATTAAGCAATGTGCTGCGAGGTCCGATAACGGCGCCGCTTGCAACCTTTGTTGACCCAGCAATCCATGTGCCTGGCAATAACGTGACATCACTTTCAACCGTGGCGGTTGAATCAACCCAGGTTGAGATTGGATCAACGATAGTCACGCCAGCCTTCATTAAATTATCGTTAATCAGATCGCGCAAAAGAGCGGCACTTTCAGCAAGCTGGGCACGGTCATTAACGCCGAGAATTTCAATAAAGTCTTCGATGAGAACCGCTGCGATTGATCCACCATCATTACGGAGGATTTCAAGAACATCGGTGAGATAGAGCTCGCCTTGTGAATTATCGTTCTTTAATTTTCCAATCGCTGCCGCAAGTTTTACACCATCGAATGCGTAGACCCCAGAATTAACTTCGTAGATTGCCTTCTCTTCATCGCTGGCATCGCGCTCTTCAACGATACGAAGTAATGAACCATCTTCGCTGCGAACAATTCGGCCATACCCTGTTGGATCTGGGTGCTCAGCAGTCATGACAGATGCTGCGAACTTTCCTTTATGGTGAACTTCTAAAAGTGCTTCAAGTGAGGCACCTGTAAGCATCGGGGTATCCCCTGCAAGAACCAAAACTGTTCCCTCTGAACTTGTACCTGCGAGCGCCAATTGAGTTGCATGGCCGGTACCTCCGCGGTGTTCTTGAAAGACCGTTGTGGCGTGAGGTGCAATTTGGGCAACATGTGCTTCAACAAGTTCACGACCTGCGCCGACGACAATGCAAAGATTTTTACCCTTGAGCCCACTTACTGCATGGAGAACATGGCCAAGAAGTGTGCGACCAGAAATTTCATGAAGAACCTTGGGAGTTGTGGATTTCATCCGCGTGCCTTCTCCAGCGGCGAGAACAACCACTGTTTCAAGGCTCATGTATTAAGTGTAACTTGCTCCGCCTGCTTATTCGGCGGGCAATATAAATTGCTCCGCCACCAGGTATCGATCCTGGACCCTGGGCTTCAAAGGCCCATGTGCTAGCCACTACACAATGGCGGAACCCGTATTCTCCCTCATTACTTGGGGTGCTGGCGACCAGAATCCGCGCAATCGTTAAATAATTTTTGCGCCCTGCACAGGACCAAAGGCCCGAGCAACGCTTCCTACAACTCCACTTGAGGTCAGGGCGACCGCTAAATCCAAGCCTGCTTCAACATCTGCAACGAGAAATGCAACAGTGGGGCCAGAGCCTGAAACTATCGCACCAAGTGCTCCATATTCCTGGCCAACATCGAGAACTAATGACAGTGCAGGACGCAACGTGCAGGCCGCACTTTGTAGATCATTGCTCAGTGATGCGCCAACGGCTTTCGCGTCCCCTGAAAGAAGTGCCTGCATTAATTGATCACTAATTCGTGGCTCTGAGATATCTAACTCTGCACGCAATCGATCACACTCTGCATAAACAGCTGGTGTTGAAAGACCGACGCTGGAAAGTGCTAAGACCCAGTGATAGGTACCTCGTGAAAGAGCAGATGTAAGTTGGTCACCGTGGCCTTGTCCAATAGCAGTTCCACCCGTGAGCATAAATGGAACATCGCTACCCAGAGATGCGGCGAAATCATGTTGTTCTTCACGAGACATTGCTAAGTCATACAGGTAATCAATTGCAACAATCATTGCAGCAGCGTCGGCGCTTCCACCAGCCATACCTCCTGCAACTGGGATGCTCTTCTTAACTTCAATATGAACATCGATCGTGATGTCATATTCAGATGCAATTAACTGCGCAGCCTTCACCGCCAAATTTGTCTGATCCGCTGGAACCCCATGGGTGTGATCTCCCACGATTGAAATAGTGATTCCTGAACCAGGGGCGCTCTTTGTGACGGTCACATCATCGAAAATTGAAATAGCCTGAAAGACAGAGACAAGATTGTGGAAGCCATCGGACTCTCGCGGGCCAACGGATAACTGCAAATTAACCTTTGCAGGTACGCGCACCGTTACTGAATCTTTTGCCACGCGTAGACCTTATTACTTATTGAGCAATTGTGCAGAAATCTTGAATGGTCAGCGCTTCACCACGCAACGTGCCATCAATTCCCACCGACGCAAGGTGCGCTTCGGCTGCTGCCGAACCGCCATAGATAGATGACAAGGTTGAACGGAGCATTTTTCTGCGCTGAGCGAATGCTAAATCGATGATTGAAAAGACCTTCTTTCGTAGCACTTCATCACCTAATGGGGCATGGCGCGAAAAGGCTACTAACTTAGAATCTACATTCGGAGCTGGCCAGAAAATTGATCGAGAAACAGAGCCTGCACTAGTCACATCTGCCCACCATGCCGCCTTCACGCTTGGGATTCCGTACTCCTTGCTATTTGGTTTCGCCGCTAAACGATCAGCAACTTCTGCCTGCACCATCACGACACCGCTTCGTAGCGTTGGGAAGTACTCAAGGAGATGAAGAAAGACGGGGACTGAAACGTTATAGGGCAAGTTAGCAACCAATACGGTGGGTTCCACATCAAGTGATGTGACTGCCAACGCATCACTTGTGTGAACTGTTAACTGTTCTGATCGCTGGCTATGTTTTGCAGCCGTGATCGGGAGCTGCCTGGCCAAACGAGAGTCAATTTCAATTGCAACCACAGATGCTGCTTCTTCTAAAAGGGCGAGTGTCAACGATCCAAGGCCGGGGCCAATTTCAAGTGCGACATCATCGCTACGAACATCGGCAACTCGAACGATTTTTCGACACACATTTGCATCAATAACAAAGTTTTGACCAAGTGATTTAGATGGTTTGAGATCAAGGAGGGCGGCAAGCTCTCTAATCTCTGCCGCTCCTAGAAGGCTCACAGTGATGTTCCTGCGGCAAATGAACCAAATATTCTCTCGGCGTTATTTGAAATCGCTGTCGCAAACTCAGCGAGTTCAGCGTTACGTTCATCAGCCATTGCTCTGACAATTGTTGCAATCTGTGCTGGTGAATTGAGCGCTCCACGATGTGGCATCGGGGCTAAAAACGGAGCATCCGTCTCAACTAAAATCTGATCAATAGGTGTAATTGAAAGTGCTTCACGCAGCGCCGGAGCATTTTTAAAGGTAACAGTCCCAGCAAACGAGAGAATATATCCACGTTCAATGCACTTCTTAGCCATCTCTACATCTCCAGAAAAGCAATGAAAGACAGTCTTTTCAGGTGCACCGACTTCTTCGAGGATAGATAAGACATCATCGTGTGAATCGCGATCGTGAATTACTAGCGCTTTCTTACTTCTTTTGGCCAGTTCAATATGCCACTTAAATGATTCTTGTTGACGAGGGCGCAGTTCTGGAGGTGTGCGAAAGTAATCAAGCCCCGTCTCGCCAATTGCTCGTACTCGTGGATGTTCTGCTAATTTTTCAATGATCGCTAAATCCTTTTCAAGATCTGCCACAACTGGTGCTTCATTAGGGTGAAGGGCTACCGCTGCAAGAACTTGGTTCTCATAGAGTGCGGCAAGATCAACTCCCCATTGTGATTGCTCTGCTGAATATCCAACCTGAACTATTCGATCAATCCCAGCCTTCGCGGCATCATCGAGTACTTGTTTTACTTCAGGAGAATCAACTGCTGTATTTGTGACAATCTCAATGTGGGCGTGTGCATCAACACAAGGAACAGGTAGCGGCTCTGGTGCTGGCGCAAGTTGGCGATCAATATCGCGATTGTGGCGATCTGCCATCTGAAAATTACTCTTTAATCTCAAGTCGTGGAAAGAGAACTGGGCTCTTTGTTACAACAGCGCCTTGTGGTAGTTGCCCCCATTGCGCAATATCGCTCACCTTCTGGGCACCGATTGGGCCAAGTGTTTCTTGCGCACCGAGTGAGTTCCAGAGAACTTCAGTGGTGGCTGGCATAACAGGGTGCAAAAGAACAGCGAGTGCTCGTAGAGATTCAGCGGTGTTATAAAGAACTTGCTCTAACTCAGCTTTATTTGCAGGATCTTTCGCCAAAATCCATGGCTCTTTTTCAGTCACGTATCCGTTCACTTTTTTACAAAAATCCATAGTCGCAACGATTCCTGTTTGGAAATCAAGAGCGACCATCGCTTTATCAGCTGTCTCGACCGTTGCCTTGAGGGCTTGCACAAGTGAATCATCATGGTGTGGGGCAGGGATAACGCCTTCACAATACTTTTCAATCATCGCTGCAAGGCGTGAAGCGAGGTTTCCAAAGTCATTTGCGAGCTCTGATGTGTAACGCGCACTCATATCTTCCCAGGAGAAAGATCCGTCGCTACCAAAGGGAATTGCGCGCAAGAAGTAATATCTAAAGGCATCGACACCAAAGTAGTCGGTGATATCAGAGGGAGCGATTCCTGTGAGTTTTGATTTACTCATTTTTTCGCCGCCAACTAAGAGCCATCCATGTGCAAAGACTTTGCGAGGGGTATCAAGTCCGGCAGCCATCAACATCGCTGGCCAAATGACAGCGTGAAAGCGCAAGATATCTTTTCCTACAAGGTGAACATCGGCCGGCCACGTCTGCGCAAACTTCTTCCCACCTTCTGAATTTGGATCATCAGTGAGTCCAACTGCGGTTGCATAATTAAGTAGGGCATCAAACCAAACGTAAACAACTTGATCGGTATCCCAGGGAACAGGGATTCCCCAATCAAATGTTGATCGGCTAATGGAGAGATCTGAAACTCCGCCTTCTAGGAACGAGATCACTTCATTGCGCGCACTTTCAGGTTGACAAGCATCTGGATTGTTCTTATATAAATCAATAAGGGGTTGGGCAAATGCGGAAAGTTTAAAGAACCAATTATTTTCATTGACAATTTCAACGGGCTTACTGTGAATAGGGCAGAGTTTCTCTCCATCTGCATCGATCAGGTCACCTGGTAACTTGAATTCTTCACAGCCCACGCAATACGGGCCTTCATACTTTCCCGCATAAATGTGGCCAGAGTCTTTTAGCGATTGTAGAAACTTCTGAACTCGTTCGGTATGGCGCGGCTCTGTAGTGCGGATGAAGTCATCATTTGCGATATTCAGCGCACTCCAATTGGGCTTCCACGCATCAGCAACAAGACGATCAACCCATTCTTGTGGAGCAACGTTGTTCTGCTCTGCAGTGCGCATTACTTTCTGGCCATGCTCATCTGTGCCAGTCAGAAACCAGACAGATTCACCACGCTGGCGATGCCAACGTGTGAGTACATCTCCTGCAACAGTTGTGTATGCATGCCCAATATGCGGGGCATCATTGACATAGTAAATCGGTGTTGTCAGGTAGAAGGATTTCACGTGCGCCATCTTATTACGACTTACTCGCATCAACGACAGCGGCATAGACGACCTTCTTAGGCAGTTCTGACTCTTTTGCCACTGTTGCGATCGCATCTTTACGATCCATTCCAGCAGATTCAAATTCGCGTACTCGAGCAACAATCTCTTCCGCACTCTTTATCGCAGCACCGACAGGTACTCCTTCGATTACCAGCGTGATTTCTCCTAAAATCTCCTTCGATTGAGACCAATCAATCAGCTCTTGTAGCGAGCCTCGAACTGTCTCTTCATAAGTTTTTGTCATTTCACGACAGACCGCGGCACGACGATCAGTGCCGAGAATTGATGCGGCATCGCGCAGTGAATCTGTAATGCGGTGAGGGGCCTCAAAGAAAACCATGGTGCGTTCCTCAAATCGCAACGTTTCAAGGTGAGCAATGCGAGCACCAGAGCTGCGAGGAAGAAAACCCTCAAATGTAAAACGATCTGTCGCAAGCCCAGAGAGTGCTAACGCCATCGTTGGGGCGCTAGGGCCTGGAATAACAACAACGCTGATTCCTAGCGCGATCGCATCGCGTGTAAGTCGGAAACCTGGATCACTAATTGTTGGCATCCCTGCATCCGATACAACAAGAACTTTTTTGCCACCGTGAAGAAGTGAGAGTACTTCCTCGGTCCGCGCAGTTTCATTTCCATCAAAGAATGAGATTATCCGTGCAGTAAATGTGACACCAAGATCTGCAGCCAATCGATGAAATCGGCGAGAGTCCTCCGCCGCAATAACTTCGGCATCAATGATCGCTTGCTTTAATCGCGGGCTGGCATCTCCTGGATTACCAAGAGGAGTAGCCGCCAACGTTAAGGTCATTGGACTATCTTCTCAGGAATTACTCCACTTTACTTACAGATGCGCATACCCTTATGCCGTGACCTACCTCGGAATCTATCTGATCGCTGGCCTCGGATTTCTTCTGCGAGTAATTAATCTAGCCACTCCAAAAGGTCTAGTTTTTGATGAGGTCTACTACGTCGATGCTGCTCGAGACTTTCTCGCTTTCGGTGTTGAGGTTACAAAGGACGAGCCAGAATTTGTGGTTCACCCTCCCCTTGGTAAATGGTTTATAGCAATAGGAATACGACTATTTGGTGACAATGAATTCGGGTGGAGATTTGCAACAGCCGTGGCTGGAACTATCTCAATTATTCTTATCGGCCTCATTGCGCAGAGACTCTTCCGTTCACAACTTCTCACGCTACTTGCAACATTTTTAGCCGCAGTCGATGGACTCGCGCTTGTCCATTCACGCACTTCACTTCTTGATAACTTTCTCACCACACTCATTCTCGCCGCAACGTATTTCTTTATTCGCAAAAATTACGTGGTCACGGCAATTTTCCTCGGCCTAGCTTTAGGCACAAAGTGGAGTGCGCTCTATTTCATCGCCGTATTTGGAGCAGTTGCTCTCTATCGCGCATTCACTCATCACACAGGACGCAATCTCATTCGTCCGAGTATCGAACGAATTCTCACCTTTACTCTTATTCCAATTGCTATCTATCTAGCTACTTGGGTGGGTTGGTTTCTCTCTGATCGTGGATGGGGGCGAGATGCCGGATCTAACGCGATCACTTCCTTTATTAAATATCACGAGCAGATGCTCTCGTTCCATACAGGGCTCAATGAAAAACATACCTACATGGCACATCCATGGACGTGGCTCATACAGTCACGTCCAACATCATTTTTTTATGAATCACCAAAAACATGTGGAGCCCCATCGTGTTCACAGGAAGTTCTAGCAATGGGAACACCATTTCTATGGTGGACCGGGGCGATTGCAATCTTTGTTGTATTCGGCTTCTGGATTAAATCAATAATTAAACGTCGCATGGAACCTGCATCCACCATCATTGTCATGGGTATGGTTGCTGGGTATCTTCCTTGGTTTGCTTTTGGAGAGCGTACGGTCTTCTCTTTCTACTCAATAATTTTCCAGCCATTCCTCATCCTGGCTATTGTGTACTGTGCGCGCTGGTTTATTTCACATAATCACAAGTGGGGAACAATTGCCTCATCGGTATTTGCTGTAATAGTTTTCTTTAACTTTCTTTACTTTCTCCCTATTTTTGTGGGAGATGTAATGACATATGACGCGTGGTATTCACGTATGTGGTTGCCCAGCTGGATTTAAGACGCCGGATTGAGGACGTTTTATTCGCCGGCTGCGCGATTTTCGCGAAGGCGTGTGACTGCTTCTTCAGCCAACTGCTGATCAAAGATTTGATCTCGTGATGGTGCAGCTGCTGCCAGCGCTTCACGCTCGAGACGCTCTTGCTCTTCGCTCCATTTACCCGGCTCTGTCAGGTCAATGATGCGCTGTGACGAAACCGCTTTTGCAGCATTGACATATGTTGGTACTGGAACGCTCTGTGGATCCCATTCATTTGCTGCCTGTTGACTACCCTTTGGCAAAATCGTTACACCAGTGATTTCGCGCTCTGCGAGTGGAATCCAATGTTCAGTAACAGAATGTGGTGTAACAATTTCAGCAAAGTTCGTAGTCGATACGCCTGCATTAGTTCGATGTAATTCATCGCGACGTCGCTTCGTAATTTTCTCAGTATTGGCTTCATGACGAACATGAGCAAGATAGAAAATGAATCCTGCAATTGGTAGTAGTAGAAGAGTCCAAGTTACTGTTTGCATAATCGCACCAATCAATGTCAGTAAGAAAGAAGTGACGATTAATGCGAAGAATAATCTTCTGCGCATCAATCTCATTTGATGAGCCCTCATTCGATCCACATCAGAGAGCGGACTTGTATTTCCCGCTACAACTTCAAGTGCACTTCGATATCTCTGTGCGCTTTTCCCCGTGAATTCGTTCCGACTATCGATCCAGCGCGGCAGAAAATAGGCAACCCACATGCCAATAATCGCTAGATAGATAATTCCGGAGGCCATGGTGAGCCAAGATTACGCGGTAGGGCCCTGAGTTCTTTGGATTTGCCCCCTACTCTTTCTTACTATTTTTTTATCAACTCTTATTCGACGCTAGCGTTTTCTTTTACAAAAGTTATGTGGTCTCGCCACTGTCCATCAATATGTAGATAGCGAGCTCGACTGCCTTCGAGGATATATCCCGCCTTCTCTGCGACTCTGCGTGATGGGGCATTTTCTGGGCGTAGATTAATTTCGATGCGGTGTAGACCAAGTTGATCGAAGCCAAATCGAGTCAGAATTTCAACGGCCTGCGTAGTAAATCCGCGATTCGCGTGGTCGCGGTCTATCCAATAGCCAATATGTGCCCCCCGCATCGCTCCATAAATCACGCCCCCCATTGTTATCTGACCGATCAGGTCGCTGCCTCTCCAAATAACAAATGAGTACGAACGGCCATGGCGTGCCTCACGATTAAAGATTCGAATCATCGCAAAAAAAGACGGTAGCTCGTGCTGGCCGATTGTTGCAGAAGGACCCGTTGTGACTGTCGGAAGCGTCGCCTCCCATTGGCGCAGCCAGTCACGATTATGGCTACGTACACGATTCCACTTCATGCGATCCCTTAAGCGAAGTGGACGTAGCTCTAATTCACCATCACTGAGAAGTATTGGCCAGTTCGGTGATGACATGAGGATTAGATATATCGGCGCTCAAGCACGACAACAGTTACTTCTGACCCAGATTCAAGAGTGGTGACTCCTTCAGGGATTGCGATAAAGGCGTTGGCATCTGAAAGCGTGGTCTGCTCATCCTGCGCTGAGGAGTTACCTTTGCCAAGAGGTGAGATTGTCTTTCCATCTTCAGATAAGACGCCTCGTACATAGGATCGTGAATTCTCTGGCGAGGTGATCGCCTTATCCAGTTTTGCCTTCACCGATGGGCGGTGAATAGTTGCCGCCCCAAGCATTGTTCGAATCATCGGGCGAATCAAAAGCTCAAAAGAGATGTAGGCCGCGATTGGATCACCGGGGAGGGTAACGACTGGAACTTTATCTGGCCCGATGACTCCGAAATTGTGGCGACCACTTGATTCAATTGCTAAATCAATCGTGGTGATCTCACCGATTCCTGAAAGTGTCCTGGTGATCAGATCAAAAGAATCGTCATTGCGTTCACCGCTAATAATAATGAGATCTGCTCGTACTAATTGATCTTCAATTACATCCTTTAGCTCTTCTTCATTATCTGGAATCGTGTGGACTCGATATGCCACCGCTCCGGTCTCGCGCACAGCGGTGGTGAGCAACCAAGAATTTGTTTCGTACTCTTCATCGGCGCTGAGAGTATTGCCAGGCTCAACTAAATCTGGTCCGGCAGAGAGAACAACAACGCGTGGATGTGGGCGTGTAAGGAGATGATCCCGACCAATTGATGCTGCAAGACCTATCTGAGTGGAGCGAATTCGACTTCCCTCTTTCAAGACAAGACGATCTCCAGCGTAAACATCTGCTGCAAGGGTCGCGCCATGGGCGTCAAGAAGCGGCATATCGAATGGCTCAAGGGGGCGACAGAGAGCAAGGAGGGATGAGAGAAACTCATCAACTTTTATATGCTCTGCCATAATCTCACCATACTTGTTAGAGCTACTGAAATCGGGGATTGACGTGAACTTAGGTGAGCAAAAGTCTCTTCTTCGAAAAAAGTATCGTGAAAATCGCAGAAATCTTCGACGAGATTTACCTTACACACATCTCATCGAATGCCCTGAGATTGAAAATGCACAGATAGTTGCGAGTTATATCTCTTATGGTGACGAACCCAACACAGATGAACTTAATAGAGCAATTCTTGAATCTGGAAAAAAATTACTTCTTCCGCGGATCACATCAGATTCGCAAGAGCCATCACTCGACTGGGTTTTTTGGAATGGTGATCGAGAGCAATTGGCGAGCCGAGGCAAAGTATTCGAACCAGTAGGTCCACGCGAAAGTAATCTAGCTCTTATTGATGTGGTGATTGCACCCGCACTGCATATTGATTCGCAAGGGTTTCGATTAGGTCAAGGTGGTGGGTACTACGATCGCGCACTCTCTGAAATAAATGCGTGGACAGTTGCCTTGATTTTTCCTGAAGAGACTTCAGAAGATTTACTCCCACGAGAATCGCACGATGTTGCAGTTAACGCCTACGCCACGTACGAAAAGATGGTTCGCTTTATTTAGGAAGATTTCTTGCCATTACGATGCGTTGAACCTGATTGGTGCCCTCATAGATCTGGGTAAGTTTGGCATCCCGCATCATTCTCTCAACTGGATAATCTGAGACATATCCATATCCACCAAGAACCTGGACCGCATCTGTCGTTACCTTCATAGCAACATCGCTTGCAAATGCCTTACTTGCTGATGAGAAGAATCGTAAGTCTTTATCATTTCGCTCACTCTTTGCAGCGGCAGCATAGGTAAGTTGGCGTGCTGCTTCAATATTCATCGCCATATCGGCAAGAATGAATTGGATTGCCTGGAATTCGAAGATTTCTTTACCGAATTGCTTACGTTCGTGTGAGTACTTTTCAGCGGCATCGAGTGCGCCTTGTGCAATACCTAGAGCTTGTGCGGCAATCGTAATACGGGTGTGATCAAGAGTATCCATCGCAATTGAGAAACCTTTACCGACTTCACCAATACGACGATCATCTGAAATTTCAACATTGTCGAAATAGACTTCACGTGTAGGTGATCCGCGAAATCCCATCTTCTTCTCAGGTGCGCCAAATGAAATTCCAGGATCAGATTTTTCTACGATGAAGGCGGTGATTCCCTTAGATCCTTTACTTGGATCGCTCTGTGCAATGACTGTATAAAACTCAGAGATCCCGGCATTTGAAATCCACTTCTTACTTCCATTGAGCAACCAACCTGCAGATGTCTTCTCCGCCTTTGTCTTAAGGGCTGCCGCATCTGAGCCGGCCTCTGATTCTGAGAGACAGTATGAAAATCCTTTACCTTGTGCCAGCGCCGGTAGCCAGCGTTTTTTCTGCTCTGTATCGCCGCCGAGCATCAATGGCAATGAACCTAATTTGTTAACAGCTGGGATAAGAGATGAAGATGCACAGACGCGAGCAACTTCCTCAATAATGATTGCAACAGCGAGTGCGTCGGCACCTTCGCCACCAAATTCAACAGGCACATGGGCGGCGTGAAGATTTGCCTTAATCAGCGCATCGGAGGCCTCTTGTGGGAAACGGTGATCCTCGTCAACGGCATGCGCATGAGGTGCGATCTCTTTCTCTGCAAGTGCGCGCACACTATCTCGAAGATTTTGATACTCAGTCGGCAGATTAAATAAATCGGCTGTCATTTAATTCTCTTTCTTCGAGTTGAGTGACTTCAAGTATGAGTTGTACTGGGCTAGTTCGTCATCTTCACCCATTGCAGCCATACGTTCTTCATTTCGATCTATGCGACGCGTCTCCTTGGCATCTTCACGCATCCACTGAATAAAGGTCGCAACGAGAGCAAGAATAATTGGTATTTCACCCATTGCCCAACTGACGCTACCGCCAGAGCGTTGATCTGCCAGGAAATCGCCCAAAAGCCATTGCGCACCTTGCGTTGCATAGAAGCCTTTATCAACCAGGGTCGTCGTCGCAAGGAGTGCGATGGAGAAAAAGGCGTGTATTGCCATGGTTGCAAAGAGAATGACGATACGAAGTAGATGATGTACACGTCTTGGATTGGGATCAATGCCGACAATAATCATAAAGAAGAGGAAGCCCACGGCGATAAAGTGAAGATTCATTAGAAGATGGCCGGCATGCGAAGCCATAAGGGTTCCAAATAAATCAGTGAAGTAAAGAACGAAGAGAGATCCATCAAACAAGATGAGTGCGATCACTGGGTGAGTAATAATCATTCCGTACCGTGAATGAAGCAGAGCAAGAAGAATTCCTCGCGGCCCACGTTCTTCTTTAGTTCGCCCCTGTGGCAAAGTACGTAGCGCTAGCGTGATTGGTGCACCAAGGACTAAACCAATAGGTGCGATCATTCCTAGCGTCATATGAGCAATCATGTGATATTCAAATGAATACATGGCATACACACCAAGCCCGCCGCTTGTTGCAAAATCAATCGCTGAAATACCAAGTGCGAATGCAACTGTGCGCCCCACCGGCCACGCGTCCCCACGCTTTCGCAAAATGACAACACCTTTGATATAGAGAGCAACAGCTAAGGCCAGAATTCCCATCATGAATAGATCTGGATCGTATGCAAAGAGAATTCGAGTAATAGTTGGCTCTGCCGGAATGACAGGTTCGACAATACGATCAGGGCTGGCATTAACTGAGAGCCAGATACCTATTGCGGTAATCGCCGCCATCAGCGCTACTTCATAACCAATGAGTCGAGCAAGAATTGCCCAATTGATCTCTGATTTCTGAGCCAAGTTCTTCTTATGGAGATAGCCGATAAAGATAAGAACAGCGGCTAGTAAAGCCTTCAGAATGATTACGCGAGCATATGTTGTATCCCAGGCATCTTTGAAATTTAGTCGCGCCCATGCATTTACTGCACCACTGAGAACAACAACGATGGCGGCCCACAGAGCCATCACGCTAAATCTCTGGATTGCAATCTTGCGATCATCAATCGGGATAAATGTGAGCGCAAAGAGTCCACCTACCCAGAGTGATAATCCGATGACATGCAAAAGCATCGACCCAGTTGCCAAAGCATGCGATCCGCCTGAGACAGAGTGACTTTCTAAAGCAGGCGCAGCTATCGCAATAATTGAGATCAGAAGTAAGGCCATCATTGGAATTACACGGCGCACCCTTAGCAGTAAGTAGCCAACGAAAAATGCAGCCACGGTTTGCGCAAATAGGTATCTACCTAAAGTCACCTGTGTGACAAAAGATTGAAGCGAAGTCATATCAAGAGCATCAACAAAGGTAGTGTCCAGAATGTTCGCAAAAGTTGTGATCAAAAAGAGGGTGCTGGATAGAAACCAGAAGAGTGCGAAAATAGATGCCCGTTGCCTTAGCTTGAGAGATACCTCTTGCAAAGATCCCTCTTTATTAATGAGCAAGAAAGTAAAGGCAAGCAAAAAACCAACGACAATAAAACTTGATAGGTAAGTCAGGTACTTGCTCGTTAAAAGCAGCAGATTAATCTGCATTCTTACTTCTCTTTAAAGATCTTGCGGGCGTAAGCACCCATTCCTACTAAGACGAGAACTGATAGACCAAGTAGAAAAATGACAAAAGCGTTTGTAGCAAAGTTGCTACCGCTTGGTTGTGATGGAGTACTGCTGATTGGTTCTGGAATTGCAGATGGTGTCGGCGTTGAGATTACGATCGCTGAATAATTAAATGTGAACGAGCCCTCTAGCGGCAGATCCGCTTCTGCAAGAAGTAAGTAGGTGACTGTATAAACCCCAGAAGTAACAAGTGGTTTCATCTCTGCCACAGCTTCAGTTCCTAGAACGGTAAGAATTCCTGTATCAACTCTCTTGCCATTTGGATCTGTGACAGCAATGTCATTGCCTTCTTCAATCAAAGGAAGTTCTGTAGTAATTGTGACTGCACTTGGGCCGGCTTTAAGTGTTGACCCCGCAATAGGGCTAGTGGCAACAAGTGTGTTGGCGTGAGCCATAGGCATATTGAGAAGCGCTGCGACGAGAGCAATTCCAGCAAATGTCTTAGCTACGCTCTTCACATCTTCTCCCTTATCGATTGACCCGAACTTAAGAAGCGACTTGATTCGCATCTATAGTCCCACTTCCTTAGACTATGTACCTACTCGCTGCCAACCTAATTTTACCCTTGCAGCCCGCTAAGTGAAAGGAATGTGACGATGCCTACATATCAATACGCCTGTACCGCCTGCGATCACGCCTTCGAAGCGGTGCAGTCATTCTCAGAAGATGCACTCACTGTCTGTCCTGAATGTAAGGGTGAAATCAGAAAAGTTTATTCCAGTGTCGGAGTTGTCTTTAAAGGTTCTGGATTTTATAAAACGGATTCGGCAAAGCCGGCCCCAACAACAAGTTCGGAGTAAGTGCTAACCCCTCAGTTTTCGTGATGTGGCGGCTTATCCGCTTTGATATCTTCATCACGTTTTACATCAATATCCTCACGAGGGTCTCTTTCATCCTCGGTCGTCGCGGGAAATAAATCGCTCATAATAAAACCATAGTACATACTTGGCTCATGTTTATGCGACTTGGGTCATTTATCGTTCGCCGCCGTAAGAGTGTATTGATCACATACATCATCTCAATTCTCATCGCAGGCGCCATCGGGTCTCTTTCATTTAGCCGCCTTGATTCTGGTGGATATTCAGATCTCAACTCAGAATCTGCCAAGGCCGCTGGTTACATCACCGATACTTTTAAAGTTCAAGACCCTGTCGCAATTCTCGTCGTTGATGCAGGTTCGCGTTCAATCGATGATCCAGTCGTGAAGAGCGAAGCGGCAGCTCTAGAGAAAGAAGTTGCTGCGGCAAAAGGTATTAGCCAAACTCTTTCATACTGGTCAACAGGTGGATCTCCGAACTTGGCTTCTGCCGATCGCAAGGCCGCTTTCCTCTTTATCTATGCAGATATCGAAAATTTTGATGTTGAAGGATACGGGGCAGTCGGTAAAACCATCTCTGAAAACTTCGATGGTAAATACAAATCACTTGAGGTCTATGCCGGTGGTGGCGCAGTTGTTACCAATGCAATCAACTCCAAGATTAAGACAGATCTTCTTCTCGCTGAAGGAATAGCAATTCCGCTCACCTTTATCTTGCTCGCCTTTGTCTTTGGCGCACTCGTTGCATCAGCGATGCCACTTGTTGTTGGTGTTGGCGCAATCCTTGGCTCGTTCTTCCTTACATACCTCCTTACCCAAGTAACAGATGTGAGCGTATTTGCCCTCAATCTCATTACGGGATTGGGCTTGGGCCTCGGCATTGATTACGCACTTCTGATCGTCAATCGTTTCCGAGAAGAGATGCATAATGGAAAGAGCATCGAAGAGAGCGCAATCATCACTGTTGGTACGGCTGGCAAGACAGTCTTCTACTCAGGTCTGACCGTTATGGTCACACTCAGTGCACTTTTGCTCTTCCCGCTGAACTTCCTTAAATCGTTCGGCTATGCCGGTGTGATCGTCACACTCTTTGCAATCTTTGGCGCACTCATTCCACTTCCCGCGCTCTTGGCAATTTTAGGTAAGCGAGTTGATAAAGGTGTGATCCGTAAAGGTGGCCTTGCGCCAAAAGAAGATGGTCGTTGGGCAAAAACTGCACGCACTGTTATGGCGCGCCCGATACCAGTAGTTATTGGCTCACTTGCACTACTTATTGTGATGGCTATGCCGATAGTAAATATTGCCTTCGCACAAGTTGATTCCCGAGTACTTCCAGCATCTGATCGTGCAGCAATTAGCTCACAGGTAATTGAAGATCGCTTCGCAAGTTTTGAAGGAAGCCCTATCGAAGTAATACTCCCCGATGGCGCTGGTCGCGAGAGTTCACTCAACTCATTTTTAGCTCAAGTTAAAACTGTCGAAGGCATCACTCGCGTGGGCACACTTGAATACTCTGGAAACGATATTCGCGTGCAGGTTATTCCTGGAACAAGTTCACGTTCACTCGATGCAGAAAGACTTATCAAAGAGCTGCGTGCTCTTGATAAACCAGAGGGCCTTCTCATTGGCGGAGTTGCAGCAGACTTCACCGACTCACAAGGCGGTATCGCTAGAACACTTCCTTGGGCACTTGGATGGATCGGTATAGCAGTATTCATACTTATCTTTATATTCACTGGTTCAATTATCTTGCCAATAAAGGCAGTTCTTCTCAATGGTTTATCTCTCGTTGCCACACTCGGTGTCATCACATGGATCTTCATCGATGGAAACCTCAAGTGGCTCGTTGGTGACTTCACAGTTACGGGCACGCTAGATACAGGCTCAGTAATCCTGGTTGCTGTTGTGGTCTTCGGCTTATCAATGGATTACGAGCTCTTCTTACTTTCACGAATCCGTGAAGAGCACCTAGCTGGTAAATCAAATGTCGAAGCAGTTGCAGTTGGGCTTCAGCGCTCTGCGCGAATTATTACTGCAGCTGCACTCTTGCTCGCTGTGGTCTTTGCCGCCTTCATTACAAGTGGAGTTACCTCAATCAAGATGCTCGGCTTCGGAGTTGCCTTTGCTGTTCTTCTCGATGCAACACTTATCCGCGCTCTTCTAGTCCCAGCACTGATGCGCTTATTTGGCGAACGCAACTGGTGGGCACCGAAGAGTCTTCGCAGATTTACTCTCACACACTAACTCCCCTACCCTTAGGCCATGGATCTCATCGCCAGCCTTCAATGTGCTGATCAACCAGGCATTGTTCATGCGATGACGAGTGCTGTCTTGGCTTGCGGTGGCAACATCATCGAAAACCAACAGTTCACAGATGAGCCAACTAACACATTTGTTATGCGCACTCGATTTGAAACCTCACAAGGCTTAGATGCGGCGCAGAAGAGTTTGAATGAAGGCTTGAGTAAATTTCATCCAGATCTGCATATTCGTCCAACCGATGAAAAGCCACGGGCACTTGTCCTTGTGACGAAAGAAAGTCACTGCTTACGAGATTTGCTATATCTTCTTGAACTTGGTGAGCTTCCGATAGAAATTCCATTAATTGTCTCAAATCACGAAGATCTCCGCACCCTCGTTGAATCCCACGGCTTTGTCTTTAAACATCTCCCAGTCAACGCATCAACAAAGGCTGAGCAAGAGAAAGCTCTGCTCGCGCTGATCAAAGAGCACTCGATCGACTTTGTAGTTCTTGCTCGCTATATGCAAGTTCTCTCTAACGAATTTTGTGCAGCCCTCCCTGGGCGAATCATTAACATTCACCATTCATTCTTGCCAGGATTTAAAGGTGCCAAGCCTTATCACCAGGCACATGCTCGTGGCGTAAAAATTATTGGAGCAACCGCTCACTTTGTAACCTCAGATCTTGATGAGGGCCCAATCATCGAACAAGATATTGCTCACGTTTCTCACACATCGTCACCGGATGATTTGATCGCTCTTGGTCGCGACATCGAACGCCGTGTACTTGCTAAAGCCGTACGACTCTATGCCCAAGATCGAATTTTTATCGTTGGCCAACGTACCGTTGTTTTCTCTTAAACAATAAACTCTTGATTAATAAAGTCGATACCTCTCGTTCATTTACTCCAGTTTAGATTCTCGTATTGATGCCACTCAGAGATGGACTTCATCCCCACTTTCTCATAGAGTCGAAGCGCTCCACTCTCATTACCTGCATCAACACTGAGACAGAGCTTTGAACGACCCAACTCGCAATTGACCTGAATTGCATGACGAAGTAGCGCTTCACCGAGCCCCTTACCTTGAAACGCTTGTCTTACTCCTAATCCTGAGACGTAACCTGAATCATTATGGAGTTGCTCATCGTTGAAATCCACAAAACCAGCCGGGTATCCATTGACCGAGATAAGCCATGCTTCCATATTTGTCTCTTCTTTATCTCGAATCACAAGTTCACTCCACTCATTAAACTGTCGCGGCATAAAGCCAAAGTGCTGGCTGAACGCATCTTGGTGAACCTCATGAAAAGTACGTAAGTCATCTTCTTTGTCGAGGTCTAATTTGTGAATCACACCCAGTGGCTCACCGCCGCTCTCTATGTGAACTGGAAGTCTCATCTCTAGAGTCCAATACTTTCGAAGAATTGTAAATCCGCGGCTCTCAAGAAGACTCTTGTAAACAAAATCGTTGGATTGAGTTCCTAGCCAGAGTCGATACTCCGGGTCATGCTTATACGCTAGCTCTAGCGCTAAATCTAATGCTGGAGCGAGAGTTTGTGCTCCAGGTCTTGTGTATATATCAAGATAGAAACGCTTACGCGAAGAGTCTGGATTGAGAGTGATAAAACTCTGCCAGTCATCTTCTGAATGTAGTTTTGTTAACCTAGTTATTGCAGGATCAAAGAAACCTCGAACAAACTCACGCCCTTCAATCTCTCCCATAGGTATCTCATTGGGATTTAGTGAAAGAAGATTTGAGTTGGCAATGTCCAATATCTTCGTAACATCATCTTCGGTAGCTACTCGTGCTATGAGTGTCATATTCAGAATTTACCCTTGCTTCACAAAAACAAAAAACTGCTCATGGTGTCCCCGGCGGGAGTTGAACCTGCGACCTACCGCTTAGGAGGCGGTTGCTCTATCCACTGAGCTACGGGGACTTGATAAACGTGCGAACTTGGCAAAGGTTATCGTTACGACTAACCTAGCCTCAACACGCTCATTTCCGAGCGTGAATCGAACTATATGAAAGGCCACCCATGAAAGCGCTCGTTATCGGCGCAGGCGGAGTTGGCAGTGCAATCGCAAATATCGCATCACGTAGACCATTTATTAAGCAGATGGTCCTTGCCGATCGCAACCTGTCACGAGCCGAAGCCGTAATAACAAAGGTAAAGGATTCACGATTCTCCGCGGCGGAGGTGAATGCTGCAGAACTTGAAGACATACGAGCTCTTATTCGTAAGGCGAAGCCAGATATTGTCATTAACGCAGTTGACCCGCGATTTGTTATGCCAATCTTTTTAGCATGCGAAATCGAAAATACAAACTATATGGATATGGCGATGTCACTATCTCGCCCGCATCCTCATTACCCAAACTCTGAAACTGGTGTAAAGCTGGGTGACGAGCAATTTGCGCGTGACTGGAACTGGGGTGAACGCGGTATTTATGCCCTTGTTGGCATGGGAATCGAACCTGGCATGAGCGATATTTTCGCGCGCTACGCCTCCGATGAACTCTTTTCACGACTTGATGAAGTGACTATCTTCGACGGTTCAAATCTCACTGTTGAAGGTGCTGACTTCGCTCCATCGTTTTCAATCTGGACAACAATCGAAGAGTGCCTCAACCCACCATTGGTATGGGAAGACGGTCGTGGTTGGTACACCACTGAACCATTTAGTGAACTTGAGGTATTTGATTTCCCTGAAGGAATCGGCCCTGTTGAGTGCGTGAACGTTGAGCACGAAGAGGTCGTTCTTATTCCACAGAAAGTCGATGCGAAGAAGGTTCGCTTCAAATACGGGCTCGGCTCTGAATTCATCTCAACGCTGAAGACAATTCATATGCTCGGCATGGATAGTAAAGACTCGATCAACGTGCAAGGTGTTCAGGTTTCACCACGAGATCTACTTGCAGCAGCACTTCCTGATCCTGCAACTCTTGGTTCACGTATGCGCGGAAAGACATGTGCGGGTACGTTGGTAAAGGGCCTTGATAAAGGCGGAAAACCAAAGGCTGTCTATATCTATAACGTTGTAGATAATGCGTGGTCTATGGAGAATTACGGTGATCAAGCTGTTGTTTGGCAGACCGCAATTAACCCCGTTATGGCTATGGAACTTATCCATAAAGGCATCTGGAAACCTGAAGGCGTAAATGGTCCTGAATGGTTTGCACCAAAACCTTTCCTTGAACTACTCGCAGAGTATGGTAGTAGTTGGCACATTAGAGAAGAAGATACGACTGGAATAGAGGCATAACAATGTCGAAGTGGGCACTTGTCACGGGAGCAACAGCTGGTATTGGTGAAAGCTTTACTCGGATGCTTGCATCTAAGGGCTTCAATATCGCTCTTGTCGCCCGTGACGAGGCCCGTCTTCATGAACGTGCCGCGGCGCTTCGAGAGAAGTACGGGGTGCAAACATTTGTGCTTCCGGCAGACCTTGCTACTGATAAAGGTTGTAGCGCAGTTGAGGATTACCTCAAAGAGTTCGAGATTGAAGTTCTGATTAATAACGCTGGCTTTGGAATTAATAAGCCGTTTACTGCAAGCGCTCTAGATGCTGAACAGAATCTGCTTGACGTTCTTGTAAGAACTCCGATGCGCCTGATGCATGTGGTTCTTCCCCAGATGAAGACTCGTAATAGCGGGACAGTAATTAACGTTTCATCCGTTGCTAGCTTTATTGCCGGAGGAACATATAGCGCCTCTAAGTCATACCTGACTGTCTTGTCAGAATCCCTGCACACTGAATTGCGTGGAACCAATGTAAAGATGAACGCACTCTGCCCGGGCTTTACCCGAACTGAGTTTCATGAGCGGGGACGGATGAGAATGAAGGGGTTGCCGGAGTTTATGTGGCTTAACTCTGACCAGTTAGTCGCCCGGTCATGGGCAGATACACAAGGTGGCAAGGCGGTCAGCATTCCTGGATGGCAGTACAAACTTTTGTTCGGGTTTATTGCGCTCTTGCCAAGGCCAATCGTCAGAACGATCGGTATGAATTTACGTAAACGCCAACGCTGAGAGTCACAGGAATTTCACTGATTTAAGGGCTATCTTCGTTATGATTAGGCTATTAACTACGGAGGTTTTCATGTTTCGCAAAGTCATTGCAACGGCTACCGCTTCACTTCTCATAGCACTCGCCTTCGGCGCTGCTCCAGCAAGTGCAGCAACTGTTAAGAATGGCACTGCTTGCTCTAAGGCAGGAGCCACAACCAGAGCAGGTGGAGAAACTTTCCGTTGCGTAAAGTATGCCCTTCAAAAGAATGCCAAACTCACATGGCGCAGCAATGACTGCACTAAAACTATCGCTGCATATCAGAAGACCAATGCCTCTGTGGCTGGCGCACGTGCTGAGACTGCAAAGACTGTTGCAGAGATCGATGCCGCTATTAAGAGCCTGGAAGAGTCCATCACTGTATTAACGCCAGCAGTTGCTGCTGAGGTTAAAGTTGAACAAGATCGAATCGCAGCAATTAAGGTCAAACTTGATGCCATGAAGGCAGATACTGCAAACCTGACGAAGAATGCGAAGAACATCAAGGATTATGAGACGGCAATCTCATGGCGCGAAATTACAGTCCGCCGACTTAATACTCAGATTACCGCCTTTACTTCTCAGATTAAGAAATTAAACAATGAGAAGAATGCGGCGAATAATAATTTGTCACTCATCGCATCAGGTGCGAGCACAGCGCTATCGACCGCAAGGACAATCTGCGGCTAATTAGCCAATCGTTACCATTGAAGCAGTTGCCTTAACGGGTAGCTGCTTCAATGCTTTTGTGGCTGGTCCCACCAAATTTTTTCCGGCTAATGTAAATGTTGCTTGATGTTCCTGACACTGCCACTGATTACCTGTTTGCACGAGATCGCCACCTTGGTGAGTACATAACAAATTGACCGCAACATAGCTCTTTGCTGATGCACGTACCAACGCAATCGAACGCCCTTGAACATCATCGATGCGAACGACTCCGCCTACTTTTCTTAGTACTGGATTTGATTTGAGAGTTACTTGAACTTTTCCAGATGGCAAAACCTTTACTCCGGTGGCCGCAGTTGCTGCATTTGGCGCTGAGAAAATACTAACGCTTACGAGCGATAGGGCGCAGAGCGCTCCACGACGTGTGACTCCAGTGGATTCTTCAGCAGTGCTCATCTGTGGCTTCCCCTATTTCAACTCGGATTCGGTGATGCAAGAGTTTCGTGGGTGCGAACTTACCCGATCATTAGGTTTGGCGCACTAGGAGTTTTTTCTCTTCATCTGATCCTGCGCCTGTCCCTCGATGGGCCGCACATGTGGCTGGACCTTATTCTCTATAACCTCGTCGGCGTCTTAGCCTTTATCACACTCTTTGCATCCCCCACTCACAACGACCCTTTGGCCGTTGCATTTCTAGCCTGCGCGATGGGAAGTTGGATCTTCGGCGCAACCCTTTCAAGTTATAGCCAATTCTTCACCGTACCAGTAGCAATCGACTATTTAATCAATATCGCTTACACACTCTTTTATCCTTTTGCACTTATTGCTATCCCTCGAATCGTCAGTAAACGAAAGAAGATTGCACTCGTTGAAATCCTAGATGCTTCCATCTTCGGTTTAGGGCTTAGCTCTATAGCCACAGCGCTCATTCTCTCGAAGGTTATCTCTATCAATAGCGGCCAAGGATTTTTTGAGATTTTCTATCCAATTTGCGACCTAGCAATAATTATTACACTTGCGATTACATCAATTACTCAGAGGGTGAATCTTCGTTTCCTATTACTGGCAGTTGGATTTATCGTCTACCTTACCTTTGACTATCTCTATCTATGGCAGAGTATCCAGAACCAGTACATCTTCGGAACTGTATTTGATAATGGTTGGGTCTTAGGAATCACTCTTATCTCACTCTCACTCTGGCTGCCGCCAGCAAACTCTCACCAAGACTTTTCGATACATCCAGCATTTATCGCACTCTCAATCTTTATCAGCCCAACTCTGCTCGCCATGATGGCTTTACGTCCAGGTATTTTTCCTACATACATTGTCTTTCCTACGATCGCCACATTGTTTCTCGCATTTATCCGTATGACTGTGAGTCTGAGGCAGGCGGATAACTTAAGTGAGGAGAAAAACCTTGCACGCACCGATGAACTTACTGGTCTTCCTAATCGGCGCAGACTGATTGCAGAACTTGATAATTTTTCACGTTTGGAAGGCGCTTTAATGTTGCTCGATCTCAATGGGTTTAAACAGGTAAATGATCAATGTGGCCATGGCGCGGGTGATCAAGTTCTCGTACAAGTGGCCGCGCGATTTAATCGAGTGCTGCCCAATAGTGCTCTTCTTGCCAGACTTGGCGGTGATGAGTTTGGGATCTTATTTAATGGAGGTCCTCAGTCAGCTCTAGAAATTGTTCAAGCACTCAAAGCCTGCGTGAGTTATCCCTTTCTTATCGACGGAAAGAACATATCTGTTGGGGTAAGTATCGGCCACGTTAATAACAGTGAAGGTGGGGATTTACTAGCAAAGGCAGATGCAGCGATGTATGTCGCGAAGCGATCGGTTACTTTGTAGTTGGCTTCTCGGGCTTATCAGCCTTGATCTCTTGAAGACGGGCAAGTGATTCAAGGCGTTCTAAAGCATGATCAACTATTCGCTCTGGATATCCCTTGGAATATCCATCGAGATAAAGCCATGGTTCGTGAATCTCTGCTGCAGAGAGATGGGCGAGTTCAGGAACATACCTACGAATGTAGTTTCCTTCTTCATCAAATCGCTTACCTTGCTCAATCGGATTAAAAACTCGGTAATACGGAGATGCATCAGTGCCTGTCCCTGCAGTCCATTGCCATCCGTGCGCGTTAGATGCGACATCGTAATCAACTAGATGCTCGGCAAAGAATCTCTCACCTAATTGCCACTCAAGGTGCAAATCCTTTACCAAAAATGATGCAACCACCATTCTGGTGCGGTTGTGCATCCATCCCTCAAGAATCAACTGACGCATAGCCGCATCGACAAATGGATACCCTGTCTTACCTTCACACCACGCCTGAAATTGTTTACCTGGCTTGTCATAGCGCATCGCTTTGAATTGCGGTGCATAATAGTCGGTATCTGTGTGTGGATTATTAAAGAGAACGTCAGCATAAAACTCGCGCCAAGCAATCTCTTTCCGGAAAGTATCGTGGGCTTTACTCTCTCCTAAATTGGCCAAAAGAGTGCGTGGATGTATCTCACCAAATTTAAGGTAGGTACTCATCTTCGATGTGCCATCGATACCTGCAAGATTCCGTGCTTCGTCATACTGGTCAAGAGATTTTTTAGAGAACTCTTTAAAGCGTGCCAGCGCCGCTGCCTCACCTGCCTCAATTACCTGTACGCCTTCTGGCATTGGAAAATCTGGAAATGCACGGTACTTATCTGGTGGCGTTGGGGCGTTAATCGCCTGTGGTGTCTTTGCTGGCGCACGCCACCCATGAACACACCATGCGCGATAAAAGGGTGTGTATACGCGATATGGGGTGCCATCACTTGGCTTTAGCACTCGACCTGGAGCAACCGCATATGGACTTCCTGTTCGAATGAGTTTTATTCCAGCCGCTTCAACCCGTGCATCACGCGCAGCACCGTAACGCTCATACTCATCTGAGATATGCACTTCACTTGCTCCGTAGAACTTCATCAAATCGCTCAGGACTTCAACTTGATCGCCTTCAATGATGTGCAGACGGTTACCTAGCGATTGATCAAGTGCTCGTAACGATTGCCCCATATAAGCAAGTAGCTTTGCACCTGCTTCATTAATCTGACTCTTATCTAAGATAAATACTGGAACAATTTCATCAGATGACTCAATGGCGGCATTGAGCGCCGGGTGATCACCGATACGTAGGTCGCGCCTAAACCAGGCGATGGCGCGACGAGGTGAAGTCATGGCATGATTTAATCACTATGCGGGCAATTAAGCAGTTTCAAGTGCGTGGTATTCCAGGGGAAGTTTCTCGTATCGCTATTGGCGATCGGATCATTGATTATTGGGCCCCAAATACACCAACGGATTCAGTACTTATTGCCCATGATGGCCAGAATGTTTTCGATGGAAAAACAAGCACACATAGGCGCAGGACATGGGAAATCGGGCAATCAGTAAATCGTCTCAGCAAGGAGATGGGAATAAATCCACCTGCGGTAATTGCAATATGGAATGGCAATACACCTGCAGATCCGTGGGCTCGTCTCAAAGAGTTAGCGCCTGAGAAAGTCTTGCGCAACGGAGTTGCAGTCATAACAAAGGATGTAATTCCAGTAACTGTTGATCAGCTTTATGGCGATCGCTATCTCGATGAGATTTTTTCAACACATCTGCCAACGATTGCAGCTGCTTTGAAAATTGAATTAACTCCTGCCAAGACTGCAATGATCGGCTCCAGTATGGGTGGGCTCTCAACGCTCTATGCGCTGACAGCTCACGGCGACAAATTCCATACTGCACTCGCCCTTTCAACTCATTGGTCTTTAGGTGGAATGCCACTGGTTAATGCGCTGATAAATGAGTTACCATCAAATGGAAAACATAATATTTATATGAGCCGGGGAACAAAAGGACTAGATGCAGATTATGAACCTTTCCAGCTGCATGCAGATTCGTTGATGCTCGAAAGAGGTTATCAACCTGATCGTAACTTCGTTACCCGAGTGCATACACGGACAGGTCATAACGAAAAGTCTTGGGCTTCCTATATCGATGAGCCAATCTCGTTCTGGCTCTCGCGTACCCTTAAATAACTCTCCAGATTGCTTGCGTCGCCGACGGTGAAGAGATTGCAATCTCATCACCTTCTGCTGGAATACCAAAGAGCGTGCTCTTCACCTTCACGCCAAGTGGCTTGAGATCGATTGTTGTTGTAACGGCAGAACGTGAGAGAAAAACAAGAAGTTTCTCTTTCTTTGATTCACGTAGAAAGACGATGAAATCATCCTGGACTGCAACCCACCGTAACCCGCCATCAGCGAGAGCATCGCTGCCTTTACGGATTGCGATCAAGGCAGTGACCTGCGCTAAGAAATCGTTATCCCAGCTCTCTCGCTTCTCCCATGGCATTGTTCGACGACCATCTTCGCCCCACTCGCCTTCAATGCCAATCTCATCACCGGCATAGATTGAAGGAACGCCTGGGTATGTCATGAGCAACGCCATAGCAGTCAGGTGTCGATTGCTATCGCCATTAACAACTGTTCTCATTCGTGCGGTGTCATGCGAATCTAATAAGATCATACTTGATACAAGTGAGCGCCACGGAATTGAGGCCGAGAAAGTTTTCATACTCTCAACCATCTGCCCACCAGTAATTCGTGGCATCGCAAATGGCAGGCCTTGAAATCCCCCACCGATAGTTGAATTCTGATTAATCCAATTCCATAAAGGTCGCATAAACCCCTGATAGTTCATTGCGCCATGCCAGCCAAGTCCATCAAGATCAGAGGCGAAGAAATCTCCATTCTCTGCAACTAGCCATGCCTTGGGATTTGTCTCATCCATCGCCTTACGGATGCCGTGCATTACCTCATCATGTAAATCATCTTTACCTAAACGCCCTGTCATATTTCCGACATCAATGCGCCAGCCCGCCATTCCGAATTCAGGTGAGAGCCATTTACGAACTATCGAATTCTTTCCTTCATACATCTCTTTGCGCAACGATTTTGAGTGGAAGTTAAGTTTCGGAAGAGATGCATGTCCCCACCAACCAACATATCCATGTCGCACAGACCTATCCCAATAAAAATATCCGCGCTCTTTCGACTTCTTATCTTTCTTTGCCTTTGCAAGCCAAGGATGTCCAGCACCACAGTGATTAGAGGTGAGATCTCCCATCACAACAATCTTGGATTTACGCGCCGCCTTAACGAGTGAGAAGAGCGCTTTATCTCCACCGAGTAGAGGATCAACATGATCAAAGCTAGATGCGTCATATCGATGGTTAGATCGAGCGGGGAAAAATGGTGTGAAGTAGATGCCGGTGATTCCAAGTGAGGTGAGGTGGTCTAGATGTTGCTCAACCCCATTGATATCTCCACCGAAAAACTCAGTACCCGTGGTCTTATCGCGGCCGCGTGGAAGTTCATCCCATTCGCGCGGGGTCGCCCACGAAGGTAGTTCTCTCTCGATACCAGACTTTGCAAATCGATCAGGGAAAATCTGATAAAAAACCGAAGAGCGGATCCACTGCGGATAGGCAGGTAGGGCCACGATTTTAAAGTCATCATTGCTATGAACATCGTGATCAAAAATACCTCGAGCATTGAGCCATTCATATTTATTCTCTGAGATAAAGACGAAGCGATATGAGGTCTTGAGATTAACAATCTCGACCTTAACCTTCCACCACGTCTCTAGTAGTTCCTTCTTATCAACAGTGAGTTCATATGAGCGTGGTTCACCATCTTCATAGATGCGAATAAATGCTTTTGTAAATGTGTAGCTATGTGGCACTCGAATTCGAAGCGTGACTTTCTTACCGATTTTTGGAGCGCTATTACTGATGTACATCTCACTACCGTCATGGTGTGGTGTAACAAGAGTCTGACTATCTATTGACTGTTTCGATCTGCTTGAAGGCAACTCGATCTCCCTTGATATTGAGCGCTGTCGCTTTTATCTCAATCTTGCTCCCAGCTGGATAATCAGTTGGAGAGAGATAAATTCGATATGGGCTATTGAAATCAGTTCCTACCGATTTCCATTGTGAAGAGCCGACAGATTTCACTGAGAATTCAACTCGGCTCAGACCTGAACTCTTTAGCGGTGCGCTGATTTCAAGCATGCCCGTTAAAAAGTCCTTACGTATCTTCAGTGGACTTGCCACAATTTTTGCTGGAGGCATCACTGATGTGGATTGCAGAACAACTGAATCAAAGGCGGGGATGGTGAGATTTACCTTAGAGCCCTTATTTGTCACCGTTGGTGAGCCCAAGAGAGTCTTCCATCGTGCGTTACTAGAGGATGTAACAGATACTTGTGATGTTTTATTGCCTGTGTTGAAGGCAACTAGATACTCAATTTTTTCATTGAGATCGTATTTAGATAAAACAAGTGTGCTGCCCCTGGCTAATCTCACTTGCATTTCACCATTTGCAAGCGCTGGATATGCTGCGCGAAGTTTTGCCAGTTCGGCCAGATGGAGTGCAATGGGATGTGTTGCCGCACCTGTAAACGAGTTTCCATCGCCTACTGGGTTTGATCCCACTCGCGGTTCACTCTTCCAGGCAAGAATTTTCGTTTCAAACATGCTCTGACGTGCTCGTTGGTCTCCGCCATTTCCAGATCCTGTCATTCCAACTTCATCGCCGTAGTAGACAGTGGGGATTCCGCGAGAGAAATACATAAGTGAGTGGGCGATCTTCGTTCTTGCCAAAAGATCATTCTTGGCAGCAATTTGAGTAGCTGGAATGATAAATCCCACTCTGCCCATATCGTGATTTCCTAAGAATGTGACAAGGTTTGAAGCGGTTGAATTTGCAGTTGTATATTGATCGTCAGCGTCAAAAAGATTTGCCATGACAGTGGCATCGGAATATCCAGAAGCGAACTGTGTCGCTGTTCGTTGAAAGGCAAAGTCAAGAACTGTTTGAATCTTCTTCTCGCGCACATAGGAGACAAGATTCATGGGGTTTACATCCCAGACTTCACCGTAAACAGTAAAGTTATTGATCCCAGCGCTGCGCGCCGCATCGTTGATACCTGGTGTCCAATTCTTAAAGAAGTTGTCATCAACATGGCGAGCGGTATCTACTCGAAATCCTTCAAATCCATAGCGCTTAATCCATTGTCCATAAACATCGATGAAGCCCTTGTAAACCTCTTCTTTTTCAGTAGCTAAATCATCAAGGCTATAAAAATCACCGATCTGCTCACAGCGTCCCACGCCCCAGCAGCGATCAACGCTTCCAACATTGTGGTAATTACTGAGCGTGTTTAGCCAGGCAGGATTCTTAGCGCTCTCCTGGCCTTGTGGGATATAGGCGGTTCGATCTGCATATTGAATAACATCACCAGTGTGATTTGTTACAACATCAAGAATCAACTTAAGGCCCAACTTCTTTGCGCATGCAGAAAAGGCGAGAAGATCTTCATGAGTGCCAAGATGTGGATCAACGTTGAGAAAATCTTTGCCCCAGTACCCGTGATACCCCGCGCCTTGGCTTGTTCCATCTGTCTGTGTCACAAGTGGAGTGAGCCAGACTGCGGTAAACCCCAGCGCTTTAATGCGCGCTAATCCATCATCACCTGGCAGACAGGTACCGGTCAGGCCTTTGAGGTCACCACCGTGAAAGTGCGCGGTGCTTGTTGGATCAAATCCTGATGTGGGATCTGTTGTTTTTCCACCTGCAAAATCATTGCTTGTATCACCATTGCGGTAACGATCAGGAAAGACGAAGTAAATTAAATCTTTTGAAAGACCCACCTTCGGACTTTTAACATCCAGAGCAGTTGCTGACGTAGGGATTAGAACTGCGCATACTGCCAGCGCAGCAAAAATCTTTTTAAACATCAGCCTTTTACAGATCCTGCAGTAAGTCCATTAATAATGTATTTCTGAAGACTGAGGAAGATGATCACAATAGGAACAGAGGCGATAATTGAACCCGCGGCAAATGGACCCCAGTTCTCAGAATATTGCCCGCCAATAAACTGCTGTAGTCCCACTGCAACTGTTCTAGTCTCCATATTCACAAGGAATAGTCGAGCAAGGATAAATTCGTTGAAGGTGCCGATAAAGCTAAGGAGAGAGACAACGGCAAGAACTGGCGCTGCCAGTGGCATAAAGATCAGCCAGTATGTCTGAACTGCTGATGCACCATCAATTTTGGCGGCTTCATCCAACTCTTTAGGAATTGAATCTACAAAGCCTTTGAGAAGCCAAATGTTTACACCCATTGCTCCGCCAAGGTAGATAAGCAATAGACCTGCTTGAGTTCCAAGGCCGATGCTTGGTGCGAAGGTATAAACGCGCTCCATGATGACATAGACAGCAGAGATGGCCAGAATCGCTGGAAACATCTGAACGAGCAGAAGCATCTGAATTCCTATTTTTCGCCCTCTGAAATACAGGCGACTAAATGCAAAGGCTGATGCTGATCCAATAGAAACAGAGAGAACCGCTGTTGCGCCAGCGATGATAAGTGAATTCTTCATCCAGGTGAGATACGGAATTGCAGGATCAGTGAAGAGCATCTTGTAATTCTCGAAAGAAATCTCACGCGGTATGAAAGAGTCAAGGCGGAGACTGCCAGTTGAGTTAAATGAAGAGATAACAACTAAGTAGAGCGGGAAAAGTGAAAAGAGGCAGACTGAAATACTGAGAGCGTGGCGCCAAAGATTGTTACGTAGCCAATATGTCACTGGAAGCTCTCCAATACCTTTGATTTGCGTAAGCCATACAATGAAATCGAAGCGATCAGTAAGAAGATTACGAGTGAGATAGCACTTGCAAGTCCTAGATCTTGAACTGAAGAACCAAATGCAATCTTGTAGGTAAAGCTGATCAGGATATCGGTAGCACCAGCTAGTTCTCCATCAAGTTCAGCACGTGGGCCGCCGCCAGTCAACAAGTAGATCAAGTTGAAGTTATTGAAGTTAAAAGCAAAAGATGCAATCAAGAGTGGTGAAAGTATCTGCAATAGAAGTGGCAATGTAATTCTTCTAAAGATCTGCCGTGGATTAGCACCATCGATTGCTGCTGCTTCCAATAGCTCACTTGGTATCGCCTGCAGGGCTCCGCTAGAAACAAGATAGAAATATGGGAACCCAAGCCAGAGATTAACCAGAATAATTGCAAACTTTGCAAAGAGAGCATTTTGGAACCAGGCAATATCGGTGCCTAAAAGATTGTTGATCGCACCGAACTCAGTGTTGAACATACCGCCCCAGATGAGGATCGACATGATGCTTGGCATGGCGTACGGAAGAATCAGAATCGAACGATAAACGCGACGTCCACGGATTGGCTTATTAAGGGCTAGCGCGAGCAGTAATCCCAGAGCAAAAGTAGTAATCACTGAGAGGCTCGCAAAAATTACTGTCCAAGTAAATACGCTGATGAGGGGCCCACGTAAACGTTCTTCTGTAAAGAGTTTGGTGTAATTCTCAAACCAGACCGGTGCGCGCCAACCTGGCTCTAGATAGAGATCGGGATTATCTGCAATCGCGTAGTTACCGCGTCCATTATCTACATACACTTCACCTGAAACAATGTTATTAAATTGATCTTTATCGACGTCATAAGCGAGAACCTGACGCGAGACAATACCGACTTCAAAACCTTCAAGAGCGATAAAGAATTCACCCTGGTATTTAAATCGCTTGCCTGAATAAGTCTCATCAGCAGTGGCGAATTCGTCATCAGCGAGAGCCTCAAAGTCTGGAGCAGACTCGGCAACTCCGAACTCGTTAATGGTGAGATCTGCCGGATTGAGTGGAACCCGATTCGTTTCAGTTGAAATGAAGTAAGCGCCATTAATGGAATCCGAAACAAGGATCGCTTCAGCCATCTGGTAGCGACCGATCTTGATATCAAAAGATGTGCCATCGGCGTCGGATTCAAAACCACGATTTTGAATCTGCTCGATCGCCTCAGCTTTAGAGATGATATTGCCGGTTTTGTAGTTATATCCTGACATTGTCACCGTAAAGATAATTGGTGAGAGTACAAATGCTACGAGAAGTAAAATGCCCGGTAAGAAGAATTTAAGTGGGATTGAAACTTTTGTTAAATATGTAATAGCCAGCAAAAGCACTGTTATCGCAAGAAAGGCTGCGATCAGGAATTCACCTTGTGCGAATGCACTCTGGGTGAGGGTGACTAGTACTGACCCGATAAGTAATAGGACTACAAGCTTGAAGGCAAAGGAGACTTTGCCTCTAAAGAATGAAGTCATAGCTACATATTACCTTTCGAATATTGTAAAAACTAATGCGGGCGAATTTCTTCGCCCGCATTAGTTTTTGACTTACTGAATCTCTTTAGAGATCAGACTTTCCTGCTGTTGTATTTGCACGCCAGATTGCAGCGAGCTTGTTTCCTTCAGTTACTGGATCTTTTCCATCTACGAGAACAGCTGTCCAATATGCTGGTGCTGAATCCCAGTAGTTAGCGCCTCCTGCATTGTTATTGAGGAATGCGCCGATCTGTGGAATGCTGGAAAGTGATGCAGCAGCACCAAATCCACGCTGTGCAGCAGATACGGTTGCATCAAGTGCTGCACCCTTTTCTGCTGGTGGACGGCCTTCGATCTTCTGGTAGCGAACTTGACCATCAGTTGATCCAAAGAAGTTTGTAAGAAGTGACTTAGCGCCAGCCTCTACTCCGTGCTTTGCAGCAAATGTGGTGAGAAGTGCGCCAGAAACTGAACCGAACATCTTTCCTGGCTTGTTAGCGACAACGCCTGGAACTGGCATGAGGTTCATTGTGAAGCCCTTGGCTACATAATCTTTCCACTCCCAGTTACCGATGATTGCGTATGGAACCTTTCCATCGATGAAGTTGTCCTTGCAACCGGCATCTGATGCTGGAAGGAAGCCATTGCTCTTCTTTCCGCCATCGAGAAGAAGGGTACGAACATTCTTTCCGAAAGTTGTTCCGTTAAATGAACGACCGTAAACAATCTGATCGCGTGAGTTGAACTGGTATGCATCGGCACCGAGTGCTGAGAAGATCGAGTGAGCTCCCCATGACATTCCGCCACCTGCAACGCAGAGACCAGCCTTAAGGCTCTTTGAAGTCTTGTTTGCCTTGTATACGGCAACCATTTCAGCAAAAGTCTTTGGTGCTGTCTTTACAATGTCTGTGTTGTAAATCATTGCAACGTTATTTACATCAACAGGAACTCCGTAGAGCTTGCCCTTGTATGTAAGGTCGAAGAGCTGGCCAGGTGTAAAGCGAGCCTTCTGTGCTGCAGTTAGAGTTACCGGTGCGAGCTTTCCGCTCTTTGCTCCTGTTGGAACCCAGTCATTTGCGCCCATAACGATATCTGGACCTGATGCATCAGTTGCCTTATCGAAAGCTTCCTTAAGTGCATCAAAGTTTGAGAATGACTTTACGGTAATTTTGTAACCAGAAACCCAGTCACCCTTTTCTGCAAGAACTTTTACCAAGTTTGGTCCGCGATCGCCGTCAGCCCATACAACAATTTCATTGTTTGCATATGCTGATGGAACGACGAGAGCCGAAAATGCCATTGTTGCAGCGGCGATAACGCCGACTACTCCTAGACGCTTCTTTGTCATCAATTTCCTCCATGGATTCACGTGAATTACGAGGGTGCAATTCACAAGTGATGTCGACGAAGGCGCACGCCACCGTCGAGGCGCCCATTCTTTCGCCTCGGGTGGGGGTAATCAACTTTTTACAGGCGTAAAGAACGCGCCTGAAGGCACTTTATCTAATCGTTATAAAGGTAAGCGTTTACAGGGGCATTTTCATGCCCTTCCATAGCGCTACTTGTGGAGCTGTTCGACAGTTCCATCCCAGCCCAGAACATCTTCGGGCTTGCGAGGTGCCTTACCAACATAGCGCGCTGATGGGCGAATTAAACGACCGGTGCGCTTTTGTTCGAGGATGTGTGCAGACCAACCCGCAGTGCGTGCGGCTGTAAACATCGACGTAAAGAGTGGTGCTGGAACTTCTGCGAAGTCCAAAATGATTGCAGCCCAGAACTCAACATTTGTTTCAAGTACGCGATCTGGTTGGCGCTCACGAAGTTCCTTTAGCGCTGCTTTTTCAAGCGCTTCTGCAACTTCATAACGTGGTGCATTAAGTTCTTTAGCAGTACGACGCAATGTGCGAGCGCGTGGATCTTCTGCGCGATACACACGGTGACCAAATCCCATCAAACGTTCTTTGCGATCAAGCAGACCCTTAACGTATGCCTCAGCATTGCCAGTTTTTTCTACTTCTTCAATCATGTGAAGGACGCGAGAAGGTGCACCACCATGTAACGGACCTGACATCGCACCGATTGCACCAGAGAGTGCCGCGGCAACATCAGCTCCAGTTGATGCGATTACGCGAGCGGTAAATGTTGATGCATTCATTCCGTGCTCTGCAGCGGATACAAAGTAAGCATCGATTGCACGAACGTGTAGTGGATCAGGCTCGCCACGCCAGCGAATCATCATGCGCTCAACAACAGTGTGCGCCTTATCGATCTCTGACTCTGGAATTGGTGCTGCGATGATTCCACGTGCTGCTTGTGCTAAATATGAAAGAACCATGACAGATGTGCGCGCAAGGTTGCTGCGAATCTCTTCATCTGAAATATCTAGTGTTGGCTTAAAGCCCCATGCTGGTGCAAGCATTGCAATCGCTGATTGCACATCTACGCGAACATCACCTGAGTGAACTGGAAGTGGAAATGGTTCAGCGTTAGGAAGTCCTGGATTGAATTGATCATCGACTAGAAGTCCCCATACGTTTCCAAATGAGACGCGACCTACGAGGTCATCAATATCTACACCGCGATAACGCAGCGCGCTACCTTCTTTATCTGGCTCAGCAATCTCTGATTCAAATGCAATTACGCCTTCGAGTCCTGGCTTGAAATCATCTGACACGGTGAATCTCCAGTCTGGCGCCACTGCCGGCGCTCGTTTACATCTGCCAATTCTGCACCCGAAAGCGGGGTGCTCGCGACCATCTTCACGTCGAGATGACGCGGGGACGAAAGTGACGTTAGATACAACCATGAACCAAGACAGGGATCAAACCCCAGATCAGAGCCTGACTCGCGATGCGATCAGAGCGATGCGCCGTTCGTATGGGGATGTCGGTCTTGAAAGCCTTCCGGCCGATCCTTTAGCGGCATTTTCAATCTGGTTGAAAGAGGCGGCGGCCAACGAGTACATCGTTGAGGCAAATGCAATGGTCTTATCTACTCTGGGTGGCGATGAGAAAATTTCCACGCGCACCGTTTTATTGAAAGATATCTCCGACGGTGGATTTACATTTTTCTCAAATTACCAATCGCGCAAAGCCCATGCGATGGAAATTAATGAACAGGTCACACTTTTATTTCCTTGGTATGCGATGGAACGCCAGGTAAGTATTGGTGGGTTGGTGCAGAAGATTTCTGATTCTGAATCAGATGATTACTTTGCAACACGTCCGTGGTCGAGCCAGATTGGGGCATGGGCTAGTGCGCAATCTCAACCTTTGGAATCACGAGAAGAGTTAGAGAGCCGTTTTGTTGGTGCAAGTGAGAAATGGCCAGAGGGCACGAGCGTTCCACGCCCGGCACATTGGGGTGGCTATCGCGTGATGCCGTTGTCGATCGAATTTTGGCAGGGTCGCTACTCACGTCTTCACGATCGCTTGCGATTTGAGAGGGAGAGCACTGATTCTGAGTTCGTCCTCACTAGGTACTACCCGTAGTCTTAGCCCATGAGTTCAGAGATCGTAATCCCAGCAAACCTCAAACCACAGGACGGCCGTTTTGGTTGTGGCCCATCAAAGATTCGCCCAGAAGCACTTTCATCAGTGCTTGCAAGTGGATCATCGATTATCGGAACATCACATCGCCAGAAGCCGGTTAAAAATGTTGTGCACCGTGTTCGCGAAGGATTGCACTCACTCTTTAGCCTTCCAGAAGGCTACGAAGTAATCCTTGGAAATGGTGGCTCAACTGCGTTTTGGGATATTGCAACAAGTGGATTGATCGAAAAGAAGTCACAGCACTTGGTTTTCGGTGAATTTTCATCGAAGTTTGCCAGCGCTGCAAAGGAAGCACCATTTCTAGATGAACCAACGGTCATTAAATCTGAGCCAGGCTCACACCCTGTTGCTGTCGCTGAAGCTGGCGTAGATGTATATGCGCTCACACATAACGAAACAAGTACCGGTGTTGCTATGCCGATTATTCGCCCCGCTGGAACAGATGGCGCCCTTGTTCTTGTTGATGCAACAAGTGCTGCAGGTGGATTACATGTTGATGCAAAAGAGTTTGATACCTATTACTTCGCTCCACAGAAATCATTTGCCTCCGATGGAGGTCTCTGGCTTGCACTCATGAGTCCAGCGGCGATCGAACGTGCTGAGAAGATCAAGGCATCAGGTCGTTGGATACCTGCATTTTTTGATCTTGGAATTGCCATTGAAAACTCTCGCCTTGATCAGACATATAACACACCCGCACTTCTCACATTGATGTTATTGGCCGAGCAGGTTGAGTGGATGAATGCCAACGGCGGCTTATCTTTTGCAACAGGACGTAGCGCATCATCTGCAGCCAAACTCTACGGATGGGCTGAAAAGACTTCGTACACAACACCGTTTGTAGTCGATCCAGCGCAACGTTCAAATGTCGTGGGCACAATTAACTTTGATGACTCAATTGATGCAACAAAGGTTGCCGCAGCTCTACGAGCCAACGGAATAGTAGATACAGAGCCTTACCGCAAGCTGGGTAAGAACCAATTACGTATCGCTATGTTCCCTGCAGTTGATCCAAGTGATATCGATGCCCTCACCGCATGTATTGATTACGTAGTAGCTCAGCTCTAACAATGCCACGTAACGTTGTTCGGGATCGCTTCTTCTGGCAGGTAGCCTTTCAAACTGTCGCTATCAATATGTTCTTGGGTGGCTTTGGCCCATCTCAGGGCTTGTTGCGCGATGATCAAGGAACAACTGGCGCGCAAGCAGGATTACACGGAACCGCACTCGGTATTGCAGCGATCGCAGCGGGTGCACTCAACTCACGTCTTGCACATAGATATGGTCGCGTAAAACTTTCTTGGCTTGGCCTTGCACTCTTCTGCGCAGGCTTAAGCGCATTCATTCTCTTTCCAACATATCCAACAACGCTAGTTTCAATTCTTATTGCCGGCTTTGGTACATCAACAGTTGTGAACAACGGCCTGACCATGCTTAATCGCCACGCTGGCGACAAGGCTGCGCTGACGATCTCGCAGGCAAATGCTGTCGCATCTGTTGGATTTATTGCAGGAACTCTCTTGATTGGAACAATTGCCACTAACTATCCAGATAAATGGAAGCTTGGACTCTTCCTCGTAGTGCCATTCTCACTCTTTATCTATCTCTTTGTGCGCGATAAAAACTATGTTGACCAAGTATTTGAAGAGAACTCACGTCAACGTGGAAAAATGTCTCTCAAGTTTTGGATCTCTTGGATTGGATTCATCGCGTGTATCGGTAGCGAATTTGCTACATCTTTCTGGGCCGCCAGCCTTTTTAAAGATCGCGTGGGCGGAACAAGTGCATCTGCAACAACGGTAATGCTTGCCTATGGAATCGGTATGGGCCTTGGACGTTGGTATGTAGGACAAATTCTCTTCAAGCTTCATCTAGATCAGCAATTGCTTACCGTTATTGGAATTCAATTTATCGGCTTTGCAATTTTCTGGTTCTCACATATTTATGCCTTAAGCATTCTTGGGCTCTTCCTCATCGGGGTTGGGTTATCTACTCAATTCGCACTGGCCTCACTTCGACTCATTTACTTGAGCGACGGTCGCCCGGATCAAGCGATTGGTTTGAGTTCATTAGCTGCAGGAATTGCGATCGCGCTAGCACCCCTTGCACTTGGCCTACTTGATGATCAATTCGGTATCTCTCGCGCTTACATTATGGTGCCGATCTTGATCGCAATCGCATTTATTGTCGTGCTCTTGATCCCGACCCATGTGTCACAGAAGAAAGTTCACGAGGCTGAAGGAATCTCAGAGTGAACTACAAAAGTAGAAGAATTATCTCGCTGATTACTATTGTGGCGTTACTAGCGTGGATCGTCGTACTGGGCAGGTAAAACACCTTCAACTGTTATATCGCTCGGCACTCCAACTTTGTCCTTGTAGTAAACCCAAATTGCGACCATTCCAATTAGTGAAATACCGCCACAAATCGCGACACTCTCACGCACACCAATTGCTTCGACTAAATATCCGATTGCGATAGAGCCAAACGGTGTCCCGCCCATGAAAATTAATAAGTAAATACCGGTGATACGCCCACGAATTGCAGGATCAGAATGCATCTGCATCAACGAGTTTGCTGTGATGAGCATTGTGAGGGCAAAGAAACCACAGAAAGGAAGCCACACTGCATAGAGCTCAAATGTTGGCATTACCGAAAGAATCAGAATTGAGAGCGAGAATAAAGTGCCAGTCTTAATCACAAACATGGTGTTCCGTTGTTTTTCAAAGCGGGCGCTAATCAACGCCCCGCTCAATGAACCAACAGCGATAAATGTTCCGAGCAGACCAAAGGATGCAGCGCCTTTATTAAATTCACCTCTCGCCATAAGAGCATTAAATATCTGGAAATTAAGTCCAAAGGTTGCAGCGAAGAAGACAGCAATCATCACGACATAGAGATCCGGACGCGCCTTTACATAGGCAAGTCCCTCACGGATCGTGCCTAAAGTCTTCTTTGATTCACGGATAAAAAACTCTGATTCACGCATAGAGAGAAGTGCGATATTGACTGAAACATAACTGCAGGCGTTGATGATAAATGAGGGCCCTGTGCCGTAATGCGCGATGAGAAAACCTGAAATTGCTGGACCAACTAAGCGACCGGCGTTGAAGTTCGCTGAATTCAAGCTCACCGCATTCGCTAAATCTGCCTGACCGACAATTTCAGATGTAAATGATTGACGGATCGGTGCATCGATCGCACCTGAAATTCCCAGAACAGCCGCGCAAGCAAAGACATGCCAGAGTTGAATGTCGCCGCTTAGTACAAGTATTCCTAGAACAAGTGCGGACAACCCGCCAAAAGTATTGGTGACAACTAAGGCGAGACGTTTATTTACGCGATCGGCAAGAAGTCCACCATGTAATGTGAAGAGAAGAAAAGGTGCGAATTGAATTGCTGTTACTAGCCCTAAGTAATAACCATTGTTATTAGTCAGCTCAAGAACGAGCCAGTCTTGGGCGATGCGCTGGGCCCATGAGCCAATATTGGATACAGCATTTGCGGGAAAGAGGATTCGGTAATTTCTATGCCGGAAAGAACGCCAACTCCCGTTCTCATCTACGCGCATTCGCATTACTATAGACCTATGTCACAAGACTCACCGAAAAAACAAGGGTCGCCGATAAAAACTGTTGTCATCCTTGTTGCTATCGGAACAATCGCATGGCTTATCGCAGGAATGGTTGCTATCACCCTTGATTACGATTCAAAGTATGTCTGGACCTGCGTAGTTGGAGCACTGCTTGGTGCTACAGGTATTCGGTACTCAATTAGGCGCGATCGCCGAAGCGGTATTTAAGCTTCGAGCTGACCTGCAATTCCACGAAGAACACGACCGAGGCGTTCTGCCTCAGCACCTGAAGGATGGCGGCCTTGGCGAAGACCGTTACCAACTTTGTCCAAAATTTTGATCGTATCTTCGATCATCGCTGCAAGATCATCGTTGTTCACGCGAGAATTTTCCGCTAACGAAACAGGTGCATCAACAACATGCACAGACATCGCCTGCGGTCCTTTACGTGAATCGATTACTGAGAATTCAAGTTTTGTTCCAGGCTTTACCGTAGTAACGCCCTCAGGGAGAGCTGTTGCTGCCAGGTAAACATCTTCGCCCTCATCGGATGAGATAAAACCAAAACCTTTTTCGAGGCTAAACCATTTAACGCGGCCTGTAGGCATTGGATACTCCTTGGGGTAGAAACAACTGTGGTTCGAACAATAGAGCGAAGTTTATCGCAGAATATTAGGGCGGTGCTACTTAATTGTGGCTTCGCTATGCGCTCCACAGCCGTGGTCAACAGAAACTACGCGCGCATCATCTGGTGCAATCGCGTTGGCGCAGACACCAAAGGATGCTCGCAGCGAACCTGCAATCGGTAGGAAGAAGCCACATGTTTGGCAAGGCTTAGGCGCGCTCTGCGCAATCGGTGCATTCGGTCCGCTATCTCCTGCATACCAACGCTTACTTGCTTGGTCGCGTCCTTCAATTGAAAGTACGCGCGCACGTGAAAGTCCTAAATCAAATACCTGCATTGGATCAAGTTCTTCATCTTGAATAAGTGAATGTATGCCAGGTGCTAAACGTGAATCATCAAGAATGCTTGGAACGATAACTCCTGGCTGAATATCTTCAGGGAGAATGCGATCGCGGTAATCAATCCAATCAGGAGCGAGAAGTGAATCTGGACCTGGAAGAACTACAACATCGCAGACGGTTGGGGTTGCACCGTCTTCTACCTCAGCAACGGTGACACACCAGCGCCATCCTTTATATCCTGCAAGATCTGCTTCAAATAAGAATGTTGAGACGCGATTGTCAGAATCAATATCAACAGAGATGAATGCGCCAACCTGCGTCGCTTTTTCCGCATCCGCAATTGCAGCGTTGCGTGCGATCTCTTGTGCCGACATTGTCATGGGGTAAGGGTAAAGCAGAACAGGCCCACGATGTTAATCGCGAGCCTGTTCTGGTAATTCGTATGCGAGGATCAGATTAGAAATCCATACCGCCGCCGTCGCCGCCCATAGGAGCCGCTGGCTTCTTCTCTGGCTTATCGGTGATGACAGCCTCAGTTGTAATAAAGAGTGCGGCAATTGATGCAGCATTCTGCAAGGCAGAACGTGTGACCTTCACTGGATCGATAATGCCAGCCTTGATCATGTCGACGTACTCACCTGTTGCTGCATTAAGGCCGTGACCTGATTCAAGATGGCGAACCTTCTCAACGATAACTCCACCTTCAAGACCGGCGTTAATCGCGATCTGCTTGAGTGGGGCTTCGATAGAAACTTCAACAATCTTTGCACCAGTTGCTTCATCGCCTTCAAGCTTCAGCTTTTTAAATGCTGCGGTTCCTGCTTGCAAGAGTGCAACGCCGCCGCCGGCAACAATGCCTTCTTCAACTGCAGCCTTTGCATTTCGCACTGCATCTTCAATGCGGTGCTTGCGCTCCTTGAGTTCTACCTCAGTTGCAGCGCCTGCCTTGATAACAGCAACTCCACCAGCAAGCTTTGCTAGACGCTCTTGTAGCTTCTCGCGATCGTAATCTGAATCTGATTTTTCAATCTCAGCGCGAATCTGTGAAACGCGACCCTTGATCTGTGCTTCATCGCCAAGACCCTCAACAATTGTGGTCTCTTCCTTTGAAACAACGACCTTGCGAGCGCGACCAAGAAGTTCGATGCCAGCGCTTTCAAGCTTGAGGCCAACTTCTTCTGAAATCACTGTTGCACCTGTAAGGATTGCAATGTCCTGCAGCATCGCCTTACGACGATCTCCAAAACCTGGCGCCTTAACAGCTACTGAGCGGAAAGTTCCCTTGATCTTATTTACAACCAAAGTAGCAAGTGCTTCGCCTTCAACATCTTCTGCAATGATCGCAATTGGCTTACCGGCTTGCATTACCTTTTCAAGCATTGGAACGAGATCCTTGATATTTGCAATCTTTGAGTTTGCAATCAAGATATATGGATCTTCAAGAACTGCTTCCATGCGATCTGTATCGGTAACAAAGTATGGAGAGATGTAACCCTTATCAAAGCGCATACCTTCAGTGAGCTCGAGCTCGAGACCGAATGTATTTGACTCTTCGACGGTGATAACGCCTTCCTTGCCGACCTTATCCATCGCCTCAGCAATCATCTCGCCAATGGTTGCATCAGCTGCAGAGATTGATGCGGTTGCTGCGATCTGCTCTTTTGTCTCAACGCTCTTTGCCATTGATGCGAGTTCGGCGACGATTGCATCGACCGCTTTTTCAATTCCGCGCTTCAGGGCCATTGGGTTTGAGCCAGCGGCGACGTTACGAAGGCCTTCGCGAACAAGAGCCTGTGCCAATACTGTTGCTGTAGTTGTTCCATCCCCTGCGACATCATCTGTCTTCTTAGCAACTTCTTTTACAAGTTCTGCGCCAATTTTTTCCCAAGGATCATCGAGTTCGATCTCTTTAGCGATCGATACGCCGTCATTGGTAATTGTTGGGGCGCCCCACTTCTTCTCCAAAACAACGTTGCGTCCGCGGGGTCCAAGAGTGACCTTGACTGCGTCCGCTAGTACGTTCATTCCGCGCTCTAATCCGCGTCGGGCTTCTTCGTTAAAGGCGATCTGCTTTGCCATGGATATGTGCTCCTTTGTGCGTTGCAAGGGGCCGACTTATCACTCTCGACCCGTGAGTGCTAACGCCAAATCTACGGCCTTCTATTCCCGCGCGCAAAACGAGGGGCTACAGAGAGAGGGCTTTAGCGGGTGGTGCGGGCTGAGGTACGAGCCTCGCGCAGACGGCGCAGGCGCTTGACCAGCATAGGAGAGGCCTCGAGGGCGTCCTGGCGATCGATCAGATCATTGAGAATTTGATAGTAACGAGGGGCACTTAAGTCGAAGAGCTCTTTGATCGCGCTCTCCTTGGCCCCGGCAAAGCGCCACCAGCTGCGTTCGAATTCTAGGATGCGGAATTCCAGGTCGCTCAGTGAATGGTCGCTCAGTGACGGGCTGGTATTCACGCTCTCACTATTTTCTAGGGCTGACATATGGGCAATCGTAATAGATTCCTAGTAAAAACTGTGGGATTTAGATTGTTTCCAGATTTATAGGGTTGCAAGTATCGCTTTGATATCAGCAATTGTGGTCCATGGGTTGACTATTGCAAAGCGAAGAATCGGCTCACCATCATGAGATGACGGTGTGACAAAGCCAATCTGATCTTCTAATAATTGATTACTCCATTGCTGGTACTGCGCTTTGCTCCACCTTTTACGAGTAAATGCAACAATCGATAAATCTGGTTCGCGTAAAAGTTCTAGATTGGGATGTTCTTTAACAAGAACCGCCGCATCACGTGCGACTTGAAGTGTTTCTTCCATGGCATTTGTATATGCATCTGTGCCTGCAGCGGCGAGTGAGAACCAGAACGGCAAGCCACGCGTACGACGCGTAAGTTGAATCGCGTAATCAGAAGGGTTCCATGTGCCATCGTGCAGTGAGTCAAGATAAGAAGCATGTTGAGTATGTGTTGCGCGCGCGATATCAGGATTGCGATACACCAGTGCGCACGCATCGTAAGGAGCAAAGAGCCACTTGTGTGGATCTACGATAAATGAATCGCAAAGTTCGATGCCGTTAAAATTCTCACGAATAGATGGCGCGCATAAGCCAGCAAGACCGTAAGCACCATCTACGTGAAACCAAATATTGCGATCGTGGGCAGCTTTAGCAGCACCCACCAGATCATCGATAACACCGAGGTTTGTTGTACCCGATGTTGCAACCACAGCACACACCTGCCCATCACTTGTGGCGTGATAGGCATCAATAGCTGCGGCTATGTCATCGCCATGCATTCGTAGATCATCGCGAACGGCTACGGTGACAATTTCGACATCCATTACCTGCGCTGCTGTTGCAATAGAAGAGTGTGCCTCTTCGCTGCAAGCAATTGCCCACTGCTTAATGCCAGGGAATTTCTTGCGTGCATCCTCGCGCGCAGTAACAAGTGCTGAGAGATTTCCAATGGTTCCACCTTGTACGAAAACACCGCCGGCAGATTCAGGAAGTCCCGCTAAATCAGATAACCAGCGCAGCGCTTGATTTTCTGCAAAGACAGCGCCAGCACCTTCTTGCCAAGAGCCACCGTATAACGCACTTGCGCCAACGACGAGATCAAAAAGGCTCGCATATTCACTTGGCGCAGATGGAATGTATGCCAGATAGCGTGGATGATCTGTCGAGATACATGCCTGCGCCAAGACTTCAGTAAAGAGCGCCAAAGTTTTGCCGCCGCCTAAACCCTTAGCTGAGATCGTGTTACCCACTTCAGCGAATAAATCTGCAGCCGAGCGTGGACCGTCAAGAGGTGGATCATTTTTCAATCGATCAAGACTGTAAGCAAGTACTTCTTGTGCCAGCGCTTCGATTTCTGCAGTGAACTTATGCATCCTTACGCGCCCGCTTTACAATATTGCGAAGCATGGTTGGAAAAACAAAGAGGTGAAGCGGTGCGATTGCATGCCAATACAACTGGCCACCTAATCCGCGTGGATTAAATGTTGCTTCTTGCAACACATGTGTCTTTCCATTTTCTGTTGTGACGGTAAATTCAAGCCACGCTTTTCCAGGCAAGACCATCTCTGCGTAGAGTTTTAATCTGCGACCAGGCTCGAGTTCTTCCACTCGCCAAAAATCTACACTTTCACCGATACGTAGAAAATCAGGATCACGGCGACCGCGACGCAAACCAACTCCGCCTACTGCGCGATCAATAAGTCCGCGCGCCCACCAGAGGAAATCAGCGCCAAACCAACCATGTTCGCCGCCAATACCTTCAATCTGCTTCCAAATTTTTTCAGCAGAGACATCAGTAATTACTTCACGGCGATCGCGCAAAACTGCTTCACCTGCCCACTCGGGATCACCCTGCGCCTTCTGCCATGGCGCTGTTGGACTTGTCGCATCTGACCATCGAGTCTCAACGCTATGAGTATTGATTTTTGAGAGCGCTAGCGTCATTGCAGCTGTTACATCAGTAAGACCTTCAGCGGGCAATGGAATTGTTGCGTTAATGCTTTTTGCAGGATCAGCAACAACTTCACTAATCAGTGAGCCAACAAGCGGACGAGCCAGCGCTGTTGGCACAGGGGTAACTAGACCAATCCATAAACTAGAAAGGCCTGGGGTAAGAACTGGAATCTTTACAATGATGCGTTTTTTAAGGCCAGATAACTTTGCAAACTTCTGCATCATGTCGGCATAGGTCAACACTTCAGGGCCGCCAATATCAAAGACTTTGCCCACTGGTGTAGAAAGTAGCGCCGCACCCTTGAGGTAATAGAGAACATCTCGAATTGCAATGGGGTGCGTACGGTTCATTACCCATTTAGGAGTTGTCATAATCGGCAAGCGGTGTGTGAGGTGACGTAGCATTTCAAAACTGGCAGAACCTGAACCAATAATAATTCCTGCGCGCAACTCCATTACGGGTACCGATGTGCTCGCAAGCTCTGCCCCGGTGCGAGCGCGCGATGCTAAGTGCTTACTGATGTTCTTATCATTTGCAATTCCACCGAGGTAAACAATTTGTGAGACACCTGCAGCCTCTGCTGCTTGGGCGAAGTCACGAGCCATCTTCGCCTCAATCTCATCAAAATTCGGTCCGAGATTAATTGAATGTAAAAGGTAATACGCGGTGTGAACGCCGATGAGTGCGTTATCAAGGTCTGCACGATTTTCAGCGCTGCCTTCACAGATTTCTACCGACGATGCCCACGGTTGTCCCTGCACTTTGTGCCAATCGCGAACCAAAATCCGAACATCTAAATTCTCTTCAATCAGAGTTCTCACTAATCGGCCGCCAACATAGCCAGATGCTCCCGTGACGAGATAGAGACGCTTTTCAGTCTTCGCTTCCATGAGGTTCAGCCTAGACTGAGCCCATGGCAACTTCCACACGACCTCGCGTCGTCATCCTTGGTGCAGGCTTTGGTGGCCTGGCGACTGCGCGTGCCTTGGCGGGTAAGGCCGATGTGACCGTGGTCGATCGCCACAATTACCAAACCTTCCTGCCACTTTTGTATCAGGTATCAACTGCTGGCCTTGCCGCAGATCACGTGGCTCATCCAGTACGTGGAATTCTAAATAAAGATGGCGTTAAGTTTCGAATGGGTTCACCAATTTCAGTCGATCATAAGAACAAGTCAGTGAAATTGGATTCAAGTGAGAGTTTAGATTTCGATCACCTTGTTGTTGCACTTGGTTCTTCAACAAATGATTTTGGGATTCCCGGTGTTGCCGAATATGGGCTTGGAATGAAAAATGTTCATGAGGCGATCTCAATTCGCGCTGAAATTATGCGTCGCTTTGAAGATTTATGCCGCTTTGAAGATGACACGCGTTTAAGTATCTCCGTTATCGGCGGTGGTCCAACTGGCGTTGAAATGGCTGGAGCTATTGCAGAACTTGTACGTGGTCCACTACGTAATGATCACAAACACGCATCCGAGCATATGGATATCTATCTCATCGAGGCAGGGCCACGAATCTTGCCGATGTTCACAGAAAAACTTTCTAGCCGCGCTCAGCGTGATCTTGAAAAAATGGGTGTGACTGTAAAACTCAATACAGCGGTGCAAGAAGTTAAACCGCGCAGCATCTTGGTTAAGGGTGCTGATTCAATTCCATCAGAGGTAACAATTTGGGCTGCTGGAGTTAAGGGTGAACCAGCTGGTGCAATTCTTAATCTTCCACTTGATGGAACGCGCATTGATGTTGATCCAACACTTGCAGTTTCACATTATCCATATGTCTGGGCTATCGGTGATATCTCAGGTGCTAAAGGAAAAGATGGACGCTTCTTGCCACAGGTAGCGCCAGTTGCTCTACAACAGGGAAAATTTGTCGCTGCACAAATCATTCGCCTCACTACTGGAAAAGCACTTCAACCATTTAAATATCGCGATAAAGGTTCAATGGCAACGATCGGCCGACATAAGGCTGTTGTACAAGTTGGAAAATTTACAATGGCAGGAATTCCAGCCTGGTATGCCTGGCTCTGGCTCCATCTCTTCTATCTCTTAGGTGGAAGTAATAAAATTGGAACGATGGCTGATTGGACATGGAACTACCTCACCTTTGATCGAGGCAATCGCCACATCATGGATAGCATGTAAAGATGTCTGAGTACATCGAACTGCGCGGTCATCGCATTCGTTCATACGAGTGGCCACACGATGGTGAAGCGGTGCTATTGCTCCATGGTGGACTTAGCCAGACTTCGCACTGGGATCTACAAATCCTTCCAGCGATTGAAGATAGCTTTCATATCTTTGGCTATGACCGAACAGGGCATGGATTTACTGGTGATCAACCCGGAAGCTTTCACTTTGAGTTTCAGAAAAATGAAGCGATCGCTTATCTAGAAGATGTTGTAAAGAAACCAGCGCACATCATCGGCTATAGCGATGGTGCAAATATTGCTCTGATGGTTGCTATCGAACGACCAGATTTAGTTGCCTCAATCGTATCTATCGCGGGAAATTATCATTACAGCGGAATACACCCGCTTCCTGAGCCTGATGGATTTATTGCTCAAGAAGATCGTGATGAGTATGCGGTGACTTCCCCAGATGCGCCACACACACTTGACGAGAAAATTGCAAAGATGACGGCCATTTGGAAGGTAGAGCCAAATATTTCACCAGAGTTGTTAGCAAAAATTGAGTGCCCTGTGCTTGTGATGGCTGGGGATGATGATGTAGTGCGACATGAACACACAATTGATCTCTTTGACCGTCTTGCACTGGGTCAACTTGCGATTGTTCCAGGTACATCACATGGCTTAGTTAAAGAAAAACCTGCGATAGTTCAAGCTCTGATTGAAGACTTCTTAACGGATTTGAGTTATCCAGTAACTCGCATGCCCTACAAAAGGACAAATCCAGTAACTTAGAAGTTCTTAAAGTCTATCTTTCCAGTTTTTACATCGTAAATCGCACCAATGACAGATACACCTTTTCTTATGAGTGGGTATGCACGAATACGTGTGATATCAGTTTCTAAAGCTGCTTCTTGATCCCTAGTGACACGAAATTCAAGACTTCGTGTGTCAACTCCATATTGCTTTTCAATTTCATCATGCAGAGTCGACTCATCACTCTGTGCCATACGGCAGTCAGTATGTGGCATCACAAGAATGCGATCAACGTTAAGCAGGTATGTTGCAAGAACAAGGGTGCGAAGCACATCTTCAGTCACGCGCGCACCAGCATTACGCAGAATTTTTGCATCTCCTGATCGCATTCCAACAACAGAAAGTGGGTTGATCCGTGAATCCATGCAAGTGATAATTGCTAGCCCTTTGGCGGCAGACCCGCTCAACTCACTATATTTAAATCCTTGTGCATAGTGTTCATTTGCGTTGATTAGATCGGCAAATTTGTTGCGATCGGCAGAATACTTACTCATACGCCCTACCTTCTCGCTGATACATGGAGCCCCCCGTCAGGATTGAACTGACGACCTTCCGCTTACAAGGCGGATGCTCTACCACTGAGCTAGGGAGGCCTGTCACATTAACTGCGACGAGACGTAATTATGACAGGGGATGGGCTAATCTAAAAATCGCCCGATAAATGACTACCTTTTCGGCCATGAAAGAGGCGTTGGATACTTAGGCATACGTCCATCACCTGATGAGCGCCCACGAAGTCGACGAATAATCCAGGGAAGTGCAAATACAAAGAACCAGAGAACACCAACCGCGCGTTCTTTTATCCACGGCGTTGGCTTGGCTGGTGGCAATGGTGTGCGCCACTCTGGATCAAATTCATAGCCTAATTTTTCTAATACAGCTTCGGCACATCGGTAATGTCCCATTGAATTTAGATGAAGGCGATCAAATGCTAAGAAGCGACGATCACTCAAGAATCTCTCTCCATTTGCATCTACAACAATTGCGCCAACCTCTGCTGCAATTTCACGGATAGAGCGATTAAATGCACCAAATCGTTCTTGCCATACTTTTGATCCACGGCCTTTGTTACCAGTATCTTCCAAGACGGTGAAGAGCATCACTGTTGCTCCCGTAGCGGCTAATGCGCGCACTGCCGATTGATACTTTTCTTTCGCCACTGTTGCATCAAAGCCAGGACGTAACGCATCATTTGCCCCTGCATGAAATGAGACCAAGGTGTCTGGACCCGTGATGTATGTCATCGCAACTGGTAATTGATCATCAATAACTTGCTGCAACAACTTTCCGCGCACCGCCAGATTTGCATAGGTAAATGTCGGTGATTTCTTTGCTAAACCATCTGCAACACGATCGGCCCAGCCACGATATTGGCCATTTACTTGTTCATCACTCATACCCTCGCTATACGAGTCACCACATACGACAAACCGGTTATAAATCATTGCACTTCTCTCTTTACTTCGTGCGGCGCTGCTCATCCACCCAGAACATAGCAATTGCTGTTGCAACGCTTGCGTTGAGTGATTCAGTAGTGGCCATAATTGGAATCGAGACAACTAGGTCGCACTTTTCACGAACAAGGCGTGAAAGGCCCTTTCCTTCGCTGCCAACAACAATCATCAAATTCTCACGGGCAACCTTCATCTCACTTAAGGTCACATCAGATTCGCCATCCAGCCCAACAACAAAGCAGCCTAATTTCTGAGCATCTTCGATAGTGCGTGCGAGATTTGTTACCTGAGCAACTCGCAAACGAGCCGCCGCCCCCGCCGATGTCTTCCACGCAGCTGCAGTCATTGCGGCGGCGCGACGTTCTGTCATCACAACACCGGCTGCGCCAAATGCTGACGCGCTTCGCACGATAGCGCCAAGGTTACGAGGATCAGTCACTCCATCGAGTGCGATGATCATCATCGGATGGTTTGCTTGCTCTGCAATCTCTTGGAAACTTGAATACTGATAAGGCTTAATCGCAAGAATAATTCCTTGGCTGTTTGCATTGATATTTTCAATCTCAGCGCGATGTACTTCGCGAATATTGAGGCCATGGTGCAGTGCAAGCTTGAGCGACTCTGCGACGCGATCATCTACATCGATACTGCGAGCAACAATAAGTTCGGTTGCTGGAACATTCTCACGTAGCGCTTCTAGAACTGCGTTACGACCAGAAACGATTTCACCCTTAGGTTTTTCGCTGCGGCCACGAGGTGATGTTCCGGCACGAGGTGATGATGTACCTGTGCGCTTTGTCGTTCCTTTTTCAGCAGCCTTCTTCCGCTTAGCAGCTGCGTGATATGGGCGATCTTCAGCCTTAGGTGTTGGACCTTTACCTTCAAGGCGACGCTTGTTATTTCCACCAGAACCAGTCGTTGGTCCCTTCTTTGATCCGCGCACCGCGCCACGTGGTTTTGAATTACCGGCCATTTATTTACTCTCACTTCGTGTGATCGACCATCGTGGCCCTTGTGCGCTATCTTCAATAGTAATTCCAAGTGCAACTAATCCATCGCGAATCGCATCCGCTGCAGCAAAATCCTTACGTAGCCGAGCCGCTTCGCGCTGTTCTAGCGCTAATTTTATTGTTCCATCAAGTGCTGAATTCAGATCCTGCGAAGCACCGGCCGAAGCAAAGGATGAATCAAAAGGATCACAGCCCAATACATCTAGCGCTCCACGAATCTCAGCTGCCGATGCTGTGATACCAGCCTTATCCATGGCCGTGATTGCAATATTTCCAAGTCGCAGCGCTTCAGATATTCCAGCCAGAGCCTCTGGCACCGCTAAATCATTATTCATCGCCGCAGCAAATCCTTTGCTCACAACTGGTTCTGGAAGGTGGCCGAGAATTTCTACTGAACGCTGCAAAAACGTTTCAATGCGACCAAAGGCAACCGCTGATTCAGCAAGTGCTTCATGTGAAAATTCCAACATAGATCGATAATGCGCACTACCTAAATACCAGCGCAATTCAATTCCGCGAACAGTTTTTAGTAACTCGTGCACCTGAAGTGAATTACCTAAAGACTTGCTCATCTTTTCACCAGAGGCTGTTACCCACGCATTATGTAACCAGCGCTTTGCAAAGCCGTAACCGGCCGCCTCTGATTGCGCAATCTCGTTTTCGTGATGAGGAAAAATCAAATCAAGTCCACCACCGTGAATATCAAAACTTTCACCAAGGTAGGCATGTGCCATCGCTGAGCATTCCAAATGCCAACCAGGTCGACCTGCACCCCATGGTGTTGGCCATGAAGGATCTCCTGGCTTTGCCGCTTTCCAGAGTGCGAAATCTCGCGGATCTTTCTTAAATGTTTCATCGGCATCTGCTGCACTTAAAAGATCATCAACGTTTTGACGAGAAAGTGTGAGGTATGACGATAACTTTCGAACCTCTAAATACACATCACCGTTTCCTGGCGCATATGCCGCACCACGTTCAATCAAGATCTGCATCAACTCAACCATCTGGGTGATGTGGCCCGTGGCACGAGGTTCATATGTAGGAGGTAGAACATTGAGGGCGGCGTAGGCATCGCTAAATGCTCGCTCGTATTTCATAGCAACAGCCCACCATGGCGCTTTTTCATGAACAGCCTTATGCAAAATCTTGTCGTCGATATCTGTCACGTTGCGAATAAAGGTGACGTCATAGCCACTCTTTGTCAGCCAGCGCCGCAAAATATCGAAGTTCACGCCAGAGCGAACATGGCCGATATGTGGTGGTGCTTGAACGGTTGCGCCACAGAGATAAATACCGACCTGGCCTTCTTTTATCGGCGTGAAGGCAGAAGTGGTTCGCGTGAGGGTGTCATATAGATGTAGCGAACTCATGTGCCAAGTCTACCTTGAGGTTTAATTCTTAAAAATCAGTGCAGATGCAATCGCTGCAATCCCTTTTCCTTCACCTGTGAGGCCAAGTCCATCGGTAGTTGTTGCAAGTAGCGCCACATCTGCTCCGTTGAGTGCGTGAGAGAGAGCGGCTATCGCCTCGACTCGACGCGCACCGATCTTTGGGCGATTTCCAATGATCTGTACAGATACATGTGAAATCGAATATCCAGCAGCGTTCACAAGTCTTGTGGTCTCTTGCAATAGTTGTGCACCACTTGCGCCAGCATATTCAGGACGTGATGTACCGAAATTACTTCCGAGATCACCGAGATTTGATGCCGCAAATAAAGCATCACAGATTGCATGTGCTGCAACGTCACCATCTGAATGTCCATCAACGCCGACTTCGCCCGGCCAGTAAAGAGCTGCAAGATAAAGTTCACGACCTTCTGCGAAAGCATGTGCATCAACACCAACACCTGTTGAGAATTCATTTGTTGCACCGAGATATTGCAGCGCTGTTGCTAAGTCAGAAGGTGTTGTGATTTTAATTGCGCGTTCTTCACCTTCAATGACGCGCACTCGTGCCCCAAGTTTTTCAACGAGAGCGGCATCATCTGTTGCATCGCCACCTGTTGCGTGTGCTCGGCTTAAAAGTTCGTAAGAAAATCCTTGTGGGGTCTGCACGCGTCGCAATGGTGCACGATCTGGAGTTGTAAGAACGTATCCATCGCTATCGACCACTTTAACGGTATCAATCTGTGGCAGACCTGGGATCACTGCAACGTCACCACTGCGTAAGGAGGTGATTACGCGACGAGCAAGATCACTGCTTGCGAGCGCTCTCGCCGCATCATGCACCAGAACAAATTCACATGTGGCAGGGAGCGTGGCTAATCCAATTCGAACACTTTCACTTCGTGTCTGGCCACCCGTAACAACGGTTGCACGATCTCCTGCTAACTCGCGAAACTTCTCTTCATATCCAGCTGGCGCGGTAATGACAATCTCATCAACAACAGCCGAGAGCGATGCGAGGGCATGTTCGATCAGTGTGCGATCTCCGCAATGAATAAGGGCTTTAGGAATCGCTGCGCCGAAGCGTTCGCCGCTACCTGCAGCGGCGATAATTGCAGCGATCATGGTGTGACTTTCCGTTAGGAAGCAAGAACCTCATCAAGAATTGTTGCTGCCTTAATCTCATCTGTGTGCTCAGCAAGTGCGAGCTCAGAGACCAAAATCTGCTTTGCCTTTGTCAGCATTCGCTTTTCGCCGGCAGAAAGACCACGGTCGAGATCGCGACGGTAGAGATCACGAACAACCTCGGCGACCTTAATAACATCACCAGATGCGAGCTTTTCAAGATTAGCCTTATAGCGACGTGACCAGTTTGTTGGCTCTTCTGTATATGGCTGGCGGAGAACGCTAAATACGCGATCAAGGCCGGCGCTATCGACAACATCGCGAACGCCAACGAGATCTACATTATCTGCAGGAACACGAACGGTCAGGTCGCCTTGTGCAACCTTCAACACTAGGTAAGTCTTCTCTTCGCCCTTAATTACTCGAGTTTCAATTGCCTCGATAAGAGCTGCTCCGTGATGAGGATAAACAACGGTTTCGCCGACCTTAAATGTCATGTGTTGCCCTTCGCTAGACGTCCAATTCTACCAGCCCTGACTGACAGATAAAACCTGAATACTTTGATAGAAAATATGACTACTTTCACGCGTAGAAACCACTTGACAATTTGGCAAGTGTCATTTTTGCCGTGCAGACATGAGAGAATACGGACATGCGCCGCACTTCAATTCTTATTGCATCTACCTTCGTTCTTGCATTCGCTCTTTCAGGTTGTGCAGCTGGACTTAATGCAGAGACCCGTAACATCGTTCGTGTTACTGATGGAAATGAAATTACTATTGATGAAAACGGCAGTGAAATCCGCGTAGTTAATCTCAAGCTTGTTGATACAGGAGATGGTGCTGCAGTAGTTGTTGGAACCATTATTAATCAGGGCGCTAATCCAGATCAGTTATTAGGTTTTTCAGTCAACGGAATTCAGGCAACGCTGACCGGTGAGACAAACCTTCTGACAAATAAGCCAGTTTCTTTTGAAGGCGAGCAAGCCAACGCAAAAGCGGTTTTCTTTGGAGTTAATCCAACGGCTGGAACTAATGTGAAGATATCCATTGGGTTTGCAAAGGCTGGCTTTGTTTCAGCCGAGGTAATTATTCGCGACAAGCGAGATGACTTTAAGAACGTTGTTTCTGGAAGCGCTCCCGTAACAGCTGATACAGCCACAGTTACCGAATAGCTACTTATTCTCCATCTTGTATCCAAGACCGCGAACTGTCTGAATATAGATTGGGTTTGCTGGATCAACTTCGATCTTTGCCCGTAAACGTTTGATATGTACATCGAGGGTTTTAGTATCGCCTACGTAATCACTGCCCCAGACACGATCGATAATCTGGGTACGGGTCAAGACACGGCCAATATTGCGCAAGAGATACTCGAGTAATTCAAACTCTTTGAGTGGAAACGCGACTGTCTGACCATTAATGGTCACAATGTGGCGTTCGATATCAAGTGCAACTGGTCCAGCTGTAAACAATGAGCTCGACTCTACCCGCTCGCCGGGATCAGCATTTCTGCGGAGAACTGCACGAATACGAGCAATGAGTTCTCGTGAAGAGTACGGCTTAGTTACATAATCATCTGCACCAAGTTCAAGCCCTACTACCTTGTCAATCTCAGCATCTTTGGCAGTGAGCATGATTATTGGTACTTGTGATTTTGCACGAATGGTTCGGCACACTTCAGTACCAGATACACCTGGGAGCATGAGGTCAAGCAGTAAAAGATCTGGATTTGTCTCATCAAAAATTTCTAGCGCATGCGTTCCGGTTTCCGCGACGACTACATCAAAACCCTCACGGCCAAGGAGGTACTTCAACGCCTCTGAAAATGACGTTTCATCTTCAACTACCAAAATTTTGGTCACTTTGCCTCTCCCTTGCTGGATTGAGCGTTTTCATCGGAGAGATATGGAAGCCTGATCGTAAATGTGCTGCCATGTCCTTCGAGGCTCCACACAGTGATATCTCCACCATGATTTGCTGCGACGTGCTTCACAATTGATAAACCTAGTCCTGTTCCACCTGTTTCACGAGAACGCGCGGGATCTACACGATAGAACCTTTCAAAAATTCTCTCTAAATCTCTCTCTGGAATTCCGACTCCTTGATCAGTGACTGAGATTTCAGAAAGACTTCCATTGTGAGATATTGAAATTCCTACTCGTGTTCCGCTAGAGCTGTAGTTAATAGCATTTTCAATAAGGTTACTTACAGCCATCAATAACTGACTTCGATCACCGAGGGCAAAACATGGCTCAATCTCTTGGAAGACAATCTCAATCTGACGCTTATCGGCAGCAAGTCGCGACTCATCAATTGCTTCTTGTACAACGGAAGAAAGATTCCAGATAGCAGCATTCTTTAAAGGGTCCACATCCTGCAACTGAGACAGGTTGATAATTTCTTGTACGAGATCGGAAAGCCGAGTTGCCTCAATTTGCATGCGCGATGCGAATTTCTTGATTGCCTCCGGGTCGTTACTTGCCTCAAGGACAGCCTCAGAAAGTATCGATAGCGCTCCGATTGGAGTCTTTAGCTCGTGGGAAATGTTTGCAACAAAATCTCGACGCATTGAGTTAAGACGATTGAATTCTGTATCATCAAAAATCAAGACCACCATTAGATCTTGCTCTCCCAGTGGTGCAACACGCACCAATAATTCGCGTGTTCCGCCACCAATGGGTCCTCGCGGCAACTCAATAGTCTCTTCGAGTCTCTCTTTATTGCGTCGTGATGTACGAATTAGATTGAGAAGTGGAAATGAAGTAACTGTCGAATCTTTAACTACTCCGAGAGCTGCAACTCCGGGTGAAGATGTAACGACAACTTCACCGGGCGCAATTATCAAAAATTCTTCATCTATATTGTTAAGGAGTCCGATCAAACTCGGTGATACCAAAGGGGCATCTGTACTATTTTTCGATTTGTCTCCCCAGATGCCCATAGCCTTATCGTAGGCACTATAAAGTGAGAGCGAAAATGAAAATCAAGGAAATCCCGCATAAAAACGATCTCTTCAGATCGTATTCAAGTTCCGTTCACCTAATTCCCGCACAGAACCCAACATGGCTAGTAAACTCTCCTCCATGCGCGACGCCTTTCATGATGACTTAGATGCCATTACAGCCTCCCTCGTTGAGATGGGCCAATTGGTCTCTTTGGCAATGCGCGAAGGAACTACCGCGCTCTTAACTTCTGATTTGAAACTTGCTGAGAAGGTCATCGCAGATGACGATCGTATTGATGCAATGCAACATAACCTTGAAGCAAGTGCAATCGATATTATGGCTCGCCAGCAACCGGTCGCACGAGATCTACGCACCCTCGTCACCTCGCTACGTATGAGCGCAGATTTGGAACGTATGGGCGATTTTGGTCATCACATTGCCAAGATTGCACGAATGCGTTATCCATCACCGGCTGTTCCAGCAGAGCTCACTGCAACCATTCAATCAATGGGTGATGTTGCGGGGAAGATTATTGACAAGGCAACCCACGTTATCAAGACACAAGATCTCAAGGCTGCAATTGAACTGGAAACAGATGATGATGAGATGGATCGTCTACATCGTCAGCTTTTTACGATCTTGCTCGATGATGCCTGGCCGCATGGTATTGAAACAGCCATTGATATGACTTTGCTTGGTCGCTATTACGAACGCTGCGCAGACCACGCCGTCTCAACTGCTCGCCGTGTGTACTTCCTAGTCAAGGGCGAGTACGCATCCGAACAAAAACCAACTGCTTAGTTTTACTTCTTTCCCTGATTAGCAACAGCTGTGATCGCATCACGCGCTGCGTCAGGATCTAAATATTCTCCGCCTTTAATCTTTGGTGTGAGATCAGCGTTAAGTACATAGTGAAGTGGAATACCTGTTGGAATATTTAACCCAGCGATATCCTCATCACTAATTCCATCAAGATGTTTTACAAGAGCCCGCAAAGAATTTCCATGCGCTGTCACTAACACTGTGTGACCGCTCTTTAAATCAGGAACAATTGCATCGTGCCAGTACGGCATCATTCGCGTGACTACATCTTTCAAACACTCTGTGCGTGGCAAGTCAGCACCTAGATCGCTATATCGCGAGTCAGAATCTTGCGAGAATTCACCGCCATCAACGATCGGTGGAGGTGGCACATCAAATGAGCGGCGCCAGAGAGCAAATTGTTCCTCGCCATATTGGGCCAAGGTCTGCGCCTTATCTTTTCCTTGCAGCGCACCGTAATGGCGTTCATTGAGTCGCCAAGATCTGGCCACAGGAATCCAGTGGCGGTCACATGAATCAAGTGCCAACTGCGATGTTGTAATCGCACGACGCAATAAAGATGTGTGAACTACATCAGGCAGAAGATTGCGTTCTTTCAGGAGCACACCCCCGCGTCGCGCCTCATCTTCTCCCTTTGGCGAAAGGCGAACGTCAACCCAACCGGTAAAGAGATTCTTAGCATTCCATTCGGATTCACCGTGGCGTAAAAGGATGAGATTCATGTGGTGATCTTAATGCATGCAAATACTGTTGAGTTAAATTAAATGTTGGAAAGCATCGAGATTTGCCAGCGACTCACCACGACTTACTCGCCAGGCCCACTCTCGGCGAATCGCATCTGCAAATCCGAGTTCAAGAAGTGGATTGAATGCGTTATCGGCATATTGCAAGACAGAGCCCAGCAATCTATCGAGCTCGATCTCATTAACCGCACCAAGTGGCAAACGCCCCACAAGATAGATATCTCCGAGTTCATTGGTAGCAAATGCGATTCCATACATCGATGCATTTTTTAGCATGCACCATGCATGTACATCGCCTGCGTTTTCATCAGGCTTTCTAATGACAAATGCATTCACGCTTAAGGTGTGATCGCCGACAATGAGCGCGCAATGAGTTGCAAGTTTTGTTGTGCCGGGCAGTGAGACGAGAAAAGTATTTTCTGTGGGGTGATCGTATTCCAACCCTTGACCATCTAGAAATGATTGAATGAGCGAGACGATATGTGTAGACATCACTAACCAATAATTTTACGTTGTGAGACTTTAGTGCCGATGATGCGATCATAAATATCTAGCGTTCCGCGCGCAGTTGCATCCCAACCAAAGTGCGATGCATGTTCAACTGCGCCCATAGAGAGCAGAACACGACGCTGCGGCTCTTGAATTAAACGAGCGAGAATAGAAGACCATGCGCGTGGATCGTGGCCGTCAACGAGTACGCCAGAGATACCATCCGCTATCGCTGTACGAAGACCGCCTACTGCCGTTGCAACAACTGGAGTTCCGCAGGCTTGCGCTTCGAGTGCAACAAGTCCAAAACTTTCAGAATAACTTGGTACGCAGACTAAATCCGCTGCGCGATACCACTGTGGCAACTCAACGCGTGGGACTGGATCTTCAAATCTGACAACATCACTAATGCCAAGCCAACTCACTAAATCTTTTAGACGTTCAACTTCACCAAGACCAGATCCAGATGCACCACCCATGATCAAGGTAATTAATTTAGGGCGAAGATGTGGTGAATGAGAAAGCATCTCAGCGACTGCGCGAATAAGAACTTCAGGTCCTTTATGTGGCTGGATTCGACCGACAAAAGCTAAGACGTGCGCATCAAGTGGCAGTCCAACAGCCTCTCGCGCAGCCTTGCGACCACTACCTGCAGTAAATGTGTAGAGATCAACACCAGGGCTGACAACACTGACTGAATCTGGACATGCTTGGTAGAGAGAGACAAGGCTGGCAGCTTCAGCATCAGTGTTTGCAATCAGCGCATCTGCTGCTGCAACTACTTGTGTCTCACCTTGTACGCGAATCATTGGTTCTGGTCTTTCGCCTTCAGCCAAGTTCATATTCTTAACGCGCGCCATTGTGTGCATGGTGTGCGCAAGTGGGATCCCGAATTTCTTCGCAGCTGGCATCGCAACTTTTCCTGAAAGCCAATAATGTGAGTGAAGCACATCAAATTTTTCATTCTCTATCACGCGAGAGAATGCATCAGAGAGCCCTGGGATTAGCGCTGGTAAATCTTCTTTTGTTGCAGATGCGATGCCAACATTTAAATGTCGCACACGAACACCTGGCGAAATCTCAACAATGTCAGGAAGTTCCTCACTTTGACGTCGCGTAAAGATATCTACTGAAACGCCCATCGCTGCCATACGTTCAGCACTTTCAACGACATAGATATTCATACCGCCAGCATCACCAATACCTGGTTGATCCAGGGGTGAGGTATGCACCATCAGCGTGGCGATGCGGGGATTCATTGGTAAAGGGTAGAACTAATTAGAAGGTTGCGCGAATAGTGCCGATCACTCGCGCCCCACCCATCACCTTTTCAGGCTCAAATAGGCTGGGAACACCGAAGGATTCAAGGCATGCATGTGTCAATGTGCGAAAGGGCCGCAGGCTGCCATCGCTTACTTTAAATACAAAGGTACGACCATCAGCTAGTGATGCAATCTCGACCGCCTCTGCACCATCTTTCATAAATAACCCTGGGACGCTCTGCATCATCTCTGTTGTCAGACGCGCATTGCCAGCAACCATCAGTGGATGTGTACGACATGCATCGATCACACTTTGGTGAATCGGGTCAGTTGAGATTGTGATTGCACGAATTGCGCGCGCAAGTCCTGCCACAGTTAAGAGAAATAGCGGCGCGCCACAACCATCAGTACTTGTGAGCGTAATTCTCTCGCCTGCTAGCGCTTCGAGCTCTGCCTTACACGCCACCTGCAAAGGGTGCTTTGGATCTAAGTAATTCTCGATCGGCCAATTATTTTTTACACAGGTAAGAAGCATTGCAGAATGCTTCCCACTGCAATTCATTGTGATTCGCGTTGGCTCTTTATCTCCCCACGCTTTTCGTTCGGCTTCCCCTAGCGGGCGATCAAGTGAGCATTGCAGCGCATCTTCAGTAAGACCGGCTAGCGCCAATATTTCGCGAGCGCCATCAAGGTGCATCGCAGCACCTGAGTGACTTGATGCAGCTAACGCTAATAACCGCGGTTCAAGTTCAAGACCGCTGCGCACCATGGCAGATGCTTGAATCGATTTAATTGTTGAACGCGGATAGATCAGCGCATCCACATCACCGAGTTGGCGATGAATACTTCCATCTGAATTTAACGCTAAGAGATAACCGCGGTGTGATGATTCAACAACGCCATCACGAACATACTCTGCCAAAACCGCATCAGTACTCATTCGCTCTGCCGCTCTAGCGATGACCAGATATGTGCTTGCAGTTCTTGTCCTTCTGCTGCCATGTCATAAGCAAAAAATAGTTCGCCCGCAACGAGACCGTAGAGACGCACACCTGCTGTCACAATTTTTGCTGAAGGTGCTGAATATCCTTGATCCATCACAAGTTGAATCTTCGGACCATCAAATTGTCCGACCCAACCTTCTGTGATTCCGGTTGAATGCGATATATTTACCTCTAAGACATTATTTGGTTTTACGCGCCAGAAACCAGTCTCTGATGCAGCCGGGCGAACGATGTCACCGTTCTCATCGATGATCCATGAGCGCGAGTAGTACGTCATAAAAGGGCGGCCATCATGGTTAAAGACAACTTCGTGTGCGTATTCAAAGGTATCGATCGTTGGATATTCACCGCGACCTTTACCGCGCCATGTACCGATCATCCAGGCAAGTGGATTCAGGTCTGGGTGCAGACCTTCGGGGATAGTAAAGACCATTAAATTCTGCCTCTCTTATATGTTCGAGGATTCTGCGCCTGCGATGGGCGATACGAACGAAAACCTAGGAAAGCTAATCCGATCGAAGCCAACACTGCGACTACGCCAAGGGTTGCAACAGTGACCGTCTCCATAGGTAGAGAGTAACGAAATTAGACAGGAACTATTACTTGCTGCGCCGCACTTACGCCACCAACTATCAGCGTTGCTTCAACTGGGGTGGTTCGCTTGATGACGGCTAGGGCGATTGGCCCGAGTTCGTGATGGCGAGCGACGGTTCCAAGGAATCCAACAGTGACTCCATTGTTTTCAACTGGAGTACCAGGATTTGGCATCACAACAGCGCTTCCATCAAGGTGGAGCATTACAAGACGACGAGGTGGATTACCGAGATTAAATATCTTGGCGACAGTTTCTTGTCCGCGATAGCAACCCTTATTCATATGAACGGCTCCGCCTAATACTCCAAGTTCATTAGGAATTGATTTGTGATCGGTATCAAAACCAATACGTGGACGCCCGGCAGCAACGCGCAGCGCATCAAGTGCCCATGTGCCTACCTGCATTGCATGCGCATCAAAGGCGGTACGCATCTCATTTAATTCTGTGCGCGGAACAAGTGCGTACGGTCCACCGAGAACAGTTGCCGCACCCGGTGCACGCAATAGCGCGAACTCATCGCTTGCATCCCGCACTTGAACTTGGCGAGTAAATATCATCTTTGTTAAATACCCGAGTAAACCTTCGCAATAATCTGGTGAGGCAACTAGCCATGATGTTGATCCATCATCGACAAGTAAGAATTGATATTCAACATGTCCGCGTGGATCCAAAACCATCACATCAACCCATTCGCCTGCAGGAAGTGCTGACAAATGTTGTGTTGTCACATCGTGTAACCAGGTCAGGCGATCAACACCTGCAACAGCAATAACTTTTAAATGAGAGAGATCTGCCCACGCTGTGCCGGCTTCAAGTGCGCGCTGTTCTTTATTGGGTTCGCCAAAGTGCCAGATGGCACCTTTATCAGGGCCCTCTTCAACAAATACAGCGGTCATGTGCTTAAGTGTAGAACTACTTCTCCACACATGCTGCGCAGGTGCCATATATCGCAAAGTGCGTAACATCTGTCTTAAATCCATAATCATCAGCCAAGTTCTGCACGAAATTTGCTGCAGCATCGATAGGTGCATCACCCACGGATCCGCACTTTCCGCAGACAAGGTGCAGGTGCGTCATCTCTTCGGCTGCGTGATAGGTAGCACCACCATGTCCAAGGTGTGTGTGCTGAACGAGCCCGACATTTTCTAGAGTTTCAAGGTTGCGATAAACGGTAGATAAATTGATACCAGGATGCGTTTGACGCACACGCTCTGCCACCTCTTCAGGTGTTGCATGACCGAGTGATCGGACAGCAGAGAGAACAAGCTCTCGCTGAGGTGTCAGGCGTAAACCCTTATCGCGTAATTCGTGCTGTTCTGCCATGAGTAAATCCTACTTATCTTTTGCTAATTCGAACGAATACGGGCTAAGAGGAGATACACCTGGCATCCGAGGCAGAAATCAAAGGCTGCATTGAGAAAGGCGGCAGCTAAAGCCGCGGCGACCGCGACAGTGAACACCATGGAGGTTCCTGTCGCAGCGCCGGCCATTGCGACAATCGCAAAGGCAAGGCCAATTGATTGCGCAAACTTAGGTGGTCGCACATCTTCAGTGCGAAGCGGTGACTTCAAGCGAGGCTTAATCAATGAGCGATAGATAAATGCATACGGTGTGAACTGTGGACCCTTTGTTGCACCGATTGCAAAGACGGTCGCTTGAAAGAGTGCGACCCAGACCGAACCTGTCACAAGTGCTAACGCGAGAACTAGCGTTGTTATTGCGGCAGAAAAACGTGGACCACGTGCATCAATTTCAATTGACCTTACTGAAGTTACTGAACTCATTTTTTTCCTCTTTTTGTCGTCGAATAATTAATTGTTTTTAAATTGCAACAATTACATTCGACACAAAGCACCGGCTAAGCGTCCGTAGTCAATGACTCGGCGCTTGGTAAATAAGCCAGTTGAGATGCGTTGCATGCCTTAAGTGTAAAGAAGGTTTGGCGATGTTGCTACTTGCGAAGACCTCGCAGAAAGCGCAGGCAGTGAGCGTGAATTACTGAACGGCAGCAACGGCTGTGAGCACCTGGCTGCGCTTAGGTGTGCCCATCGCGCGTCCTACTTCGGTGCCATCGCGATTGAGAAAAAGCGTTGTTGGTGTTGAAAGAATATTGAGCTGACGAACAAGTTCAAGATGTGATTCAGCATCGATATGCGCATAAGCAACATCGGGCATTGTCTGCACCATCTGCTCAAGCAGAACACGCGTTGCCCGACATGGTGAGCAGAAGGCAGATGAGAACTGCACCATCGTGACTCGCTCGCCGAGAGCGATACCAATCTGATCCGATGTCAGACGCGGCCCATCCACTGTCTTCTTACGGCGAAATTCACCGCGAGTATGGCGAAACCAGATACCAAATACGCTCGCTGCAGCCAATACGGCAAGGAGTGGAAGTACTGATTTCACAAGAGTATCCTCGCCTACTTAGGACAAGTTAGCCAATCAAGGCTTACTCAATCAGGGCTAAATCAAGTAAGAAGAATGAGCGGTGTGAGATGGCAAAGGTATTGCTATTAACAAACTCCGCTGGCGCCAGCGCGCAGGTTCTTCCAGCACTTGGACTTTTGCAACACACAATCAAAATTCTTCCGCTCGAAGCATCTGTATTAATCGATGCACCAGTGATGGATCTTGTCTTTATCGATGCACGGACCGATCTTCCAAACGTGAAGAGCTTTTCAAAGTTGCTCACCACAACTGGAGTAAGCGCGCCCGTCATTGCAATTACAACTGAAGGTGGCCTCAGCGCATTCACATCTGAGTGGGGTCTTGATGATGTCATGCTCGACACCGCAGGCCCTGCTGAAATCGAAGCACGCATTCGTATTGCAATTGGTCGACGCGATGCCGCACACCTTGCAAGTGATCCAACTGCACATGAAATTCGTCAAGGCGATGTTGTTATCGATGAAAACACATACACAGCAAAGATTAAGGGTCGCTCACTAGATCTCACCTTTAAAGAATTTGAATTACTGAAGCACTTCGCCCAACACCCTGGTCGCGTCTTTACGCGCGCACAGTTACTGCAAGAGATTTGGGGCTATGACTATTTCGGTGGTACTCGCACCGTTGATGTTCATATTCGTCGCCTTCGTTCAAAACTTGGCCCAGAGTTTGAATCAATTATCGGAACTGTCCGCAACGTTGGTTATCGCTTCACACTTCCATCGAATGGAAAAGATAGCCCCGTATCTGAGCGCATCTAATGCGCCATATTCTCAAACTATCGCGTTCACTCATTGATCCGATTGAACACATTCCACATCCCTACACATTTATCACCTTTGATCCCGCCGCACATGCACAACCGTGGCTTGCACTCAACAATAGAATCTTTAGCAATCACCCAGATCAAGGTAATTGGGTAATGGCAGATCTTGAAAACCGTATGAGTGAACCTTGGTTTGATCCATCTGGTTTCTTCCTCTGCTTGCACGACTCAACCATCGTTGGCTTCTGCTGGACAAAGATTCACCAAGATCTAGTTAATGCCGATCCCGTCGGTGAGCTGTACGTCATCGGCGTTGATCCAGAAGAGCACGGCAAGGGCATCGGAAAAACAGTCTGCAACGAAGGTCTGATCTACCTACGCAACAAGGGCATCAAGCAATCAATCTTGTATGTCGATGCCGATAACGAGGCCGGCAAAGGCCTCTACACTTCACTCGGTTTTAACTAGACCCATCGCTTCTTGTAGCCACCGCACATTCTCCAAGCTTTTATCAAGACCTTTTATAAGTGAGGTGTTGTAGTGCGCGATTAGATTTCGGTCCTTGTGGGCAAGATAGATCCGAGATTCCAACTCTGTATAAATAGGAAAAGTCTTTGAATCTCGCGAGGAGCCTAAAATCGTGTGTGTATAAGGAATCCATAGTGAGGTGTAATTTCGACTATGAAGAATGTTTTTCCAAAAACTGAAAGGGAGCAAATCTGTAATATTTAAGAGTTGGTTCTTCCGCTCCAGTTTTCTTCTAATCAATGCTTTTCGATAGCGATTATCATTTTCCTGATCTACAGGTAATTTATTCATCCATTCCAAGTCATATGAATCATAAGGATTAGATCCTAATGACTGTGGAATTACTACTCTGAGTAGTTTTTCTAGTACTCCAAGCTGCACATAGAGTCCGCTAAACTTCTGTAAGTGAATTTCGACATCTCTATTGATCACGAGCGCACAATGCAGGAGATCACCGACATCCAAAAATAGTTGTCCACAGTATTTTAAGTTGACTCTTATGAATACACTTGACCCAGCACCCCGAGAACGATCACTGGCTTCGGTTAAATCGCTCGGGGACTTTTATTCAAGGTCTGTCTGTCACCAACTAGGTGTATGCTTTTCCTAGGGCCCCGAGATCAGATCACTGGCTTTTGCTAAATCGCTCGGGGACATTTTTATGCCCACACACATTTAGCCTGCAACTAAATCAGCGCAGATCTTGTCAAAGATCGCAGTGTGCGCATCAACATCTGCTGCAGTCGTTGCCGGTGACATCAACGCCATATTGTGAAATGGCGTCATCAAGATTCCATCGTTAAGTAGACGCAGATGTATATACTGCTCAAGTTCAAAGTCGCCACCATCGGCTGCTTCTTGTCCTGTACGCGGAGCATTGGGAGCGAATATGTACTCACCACGTGCACCCAATCGATTGCAGTGCCACGGCAAGTCATACTTTGCAATCGCCGCGTCAACGCCATCAGACCAACGATCACCCAGTGCGATCATGTGCGCAAAAGCTTCGCGTGTAAGGACTTCACCTAAGGTCGCACGCATTGCAGCAAGCGATAAGGCATTTCCCGCTAGCGTCGAACCAATTCCGCCAGTATCGATAATCTCTAACTGCACCTTTGCTTTAATCGCATCAGCCACAGCATGGGTCATTCCAAATGTTCCCACCGGAACACCACCAGCAATTGCCTTACCAATCGTAAAGAAATCAGGCTTAAGACCAAGATCTGCCGTCATTCCACCAAAGCCCACTGAGATCGTATGTGTCTCATCAATAATCAATAACGCGCCATATTTCTTCGCTAAATCCTGCACCCCAACTAGATAACCATCCTCGGGCAAGACAATTCCAATATTTGTCATCGCAGGTTCCATCAAGATCGCAGCAACATCACCATGTGCTAACGCAGCTTCCATCGCAGCCAAATTATTAAATTCAACAACGCGCGTTGTCTGCGCTAAATCAACTGGAGCACCAATATTTCCATCGCGCTTAATCGTTCCACCTTGCTCATCTAAGGTTGCAAAGGTTTCATCAACACTTCCGTGATAACACTTATCAATCACAATAATCTTTGATCGCCCAGTAATCATGCGGCAGTACCGAATCACATGGCGATTGGCATCGGTTGCTGTCACAGTAAATTGCCATAACGGCAGCCCAAAGCGTGCGGCAAGTTCGGCAGAGACAATCGAAGCATCTTCAGTCGGTAGCATCGCCGTAATTCCCTTTGCAGCCTGTGCTGTAATCGCGGCCACTGTGGCAGCAGGTGAGTGGCCAGTCATCGACCCGGTATCACCTAAACAAAAATCAATATATGTATTGCCATCAATATCTTCAAAGTGAGCACCCTTGGCACTTTTCACAAAGACAGCATGATCTCCAGGCCACTTAGCCATCCACGACATCGGAACACCTGCGTGCATCACTTTCTTTGAACGCTCGAACTCAAGGGCAGATTTCTTATGGGTATCAAGAAAACGTGCATCTTCAATGGCGCGCAACTTCTTTAAATGCTCGCGATTAATCACAGTAGCCATAGCGATATCCTATGTAATTGCCAAGAAAATTAACTAGATTGCAGTAAATACAAAGAGTGCTTCTAAGTAATGTTCGCCACGAATTCCAAGATTTGCCGCATCAGGTGGGGCAGTCTGTGGCTCGACACAGACTGCATCAGAATCTTCCGTATAAACAACCCACCACGGCGCATCTGATTCAATATCAATGCGCGCAGCATCTTCCCAAATCAGCGCTGGCGTACCGCGAAGACCGGTAAATGCATCATCCCAAGGCTCGCGTCCTGGTGCGATTAATTCAGAGGTAGCAATACCTTCGCTATCGCGCTTGAGCATCTTCTCTGCAGAAAATTCCAACTCAAGCTGTCCGCCACGATCAAGTTCACGTGGAAACCACGGATGAAAACCTAACCATGCAGGCAGATCACAATCGCCGGCATCGTATTCAAGTGACCAACGAATTGCATCATCGAGTACTTCAACTTTCTGTTCTACCGTTGCACCACCATATGGTTTTGGTAGATGCAGTAGCGATCGACCAGGACCAATTTCTTGCCACGATGAAACAAAACCAAATCCATGTATTGCATGTGGTGGCATGAGATTTGTTGGTAGTTGATGCTCACCTGTTGTCGGCGATGTAATCAGACCATCTCGAATCCGCCCCGCCCATGGTGCAAGGCTGTACCAACCGTAGTTCAGTGGCGATCCACGAAAGGGCAAGGCAAATTCCATCTCGCGCCATACAACGGATGCGATATTCGCTCCTTGATCATCATCGATGCGAATCTGAAAATCAGCGTCATCGATATATTGCATTACTTCACCTCAATACTTGGTAGTTCATGCTTATATGGCGACTGAGCACCTTGCCGTGAACAGGTAATCGCTGCAGCTGCAGCTGCGCGCGTAAGAACACTTCGCAAAAGATCTCCACGAAGTTCTATCAAACCGTGCGTAACCATTGCTTCAACAACGACCGCACCGACTGTATCTCCTGCGCCCACAGTATCAACGACATCAACTTTCACACCCGGCACTTCAACACGACCATCTGCGGTAAAGCCAACTAAACCATTAGCGCCACGCGTGACAACAACTAAGAAGACCCCATCGCTAATCCAACGATTGGCCACATCATCAATTGATTGACCTGGGAATAACCAGGCTAAATCATCATCGCTGACCTTGATAACAGCAGATAACGCTGCCCATTTCTCAACGGCCGCCTCGTATAAATCACGATCTGGTTGCACCGATGGACGAATATTTGGATCAAAGATAATGGGTGTAAACTCAGCCACCTGCATCGCCCAGTCATAGAGCGCTGATGCACCAGGTTCAATCACTGTGACAAGTGTTCCGATATGTAAGACCTGCGGTTGATAGCGATATGGATCAGGTAACCACGAGGCGGAAAAATCAAATGTCGCTGTGCCATCAATTAAAAATTCATATGAGGCAGCACCGGCCGCATCGAGTGTGACAGTGGCGGTACATGTTGGTTTATCACTTGCTAGCGCTAAATCTAAATTCACACCATCACGTAACAACTCTGCGCGCGCTGATTGACCAAAGGCATCACTTGAGATGCCATCGATAAAGTGCACATCATGTCCAAGGCGCGCCAACGCCTTTGCAGTATTCGCCGGCCCGCCGCCAACAACTGGGCCACTTGGCAAAATATCAATTAGTACTTCACCACAGACCCAGATGCTCACGCGAGTTCTCCTTTACGAGCTAAAAACTCAGTGACAACTTCGACTGCAAAGAGATGGTCTTCAACCTGTGGCAGCCCTGAAATAATTAACATCCCCACACAACCAAGTCCTGAAACATTAAGTGCGAGCGCGCCACCATGAATCGCATGCAACTCCTCTGACAATCCCTTTTCCTCATACCAATTAACACCTCGCTCTTGCGCATCCACACGTTCGGCCATCGTTGATCGCCCTGTTGCTAAAACAACGCGCGCTTTTCGCGCAATCCACGAATCATTCTCAGGTGTTGATCCCGGCAACGATGCATGAAAAACACTCCACGCACCCATCTTCACTTCGATCGCAATCGGTGCTCTCCGCGCGCGCCCCAGCGCCACTGCAATATCGCCGATCTCAAGGGCCTCAGCTTGTGTAAGGGAAGCCAGCACCAACGTCTTAGCCTCTAGCGCTAAACCTTCACTTGTGAAGCCACCCGTTGTTTCGACCATGTGCCAATCTTGCCCTACCGTTGCACCCATGATCACTATCCCAGAGACAGATCTCGTTGTTCACGAACTATGCCTAGGCACAAATGTCTTTGGCTGGAGCGCAGATGAGCCCCAATCCCACGCCGTCCTTGATGCATACGCTGCCCACGGTGGAAACTTCGTTGATACAGCAGATATGTATTCAGCATGGAAAGAGGGAAATGTCGGAGGCGAATCCGAAACAATCATCGGCAATTGGATGGCCAAAAACGGTAACCGCAACCAGATGGTTGTCGCCACCAAAGTCGCCAAGCTGCCAACCCGCCCCGGACTTCACCCAGATAACATCATCGCTGCCTGCAACGATTCACTCAAGCGCTTGAAATCAGATCACATCGATATTTACTACGCCCACCACGATGACCCAACAATTCCACTCGAAGATGTACTCGGTGCATTCGCACAGTTAATCGCCGAAGGCAAAGTGCGCTACATCGCCGCATCGCAATACACCGGTGCGCGTCTACAGGAAGCACTCGATCTGTCGGCAAAACATAACTTGCCTAGCTATATCGCCTTGCAAGATCAATACAACCTGGTCGCACGCAACCCCTTTGAATCAGAGCAGCAACCCGTCTTGGCTGCCCACGGAATCTCCGCCATTCCTTTCTACGGTCTTGCCCGCGGTTTCCTATCTGGTAAATACCGCGAAGGAAAAGTTGTCGAATCTGTTCGCGCAGAAGGCGTCAAAGAGTTTGCAACACCTAAGGGTTACAAGATCTTGTCCGTCATGGATGAGATCGCAGCCGCCCACAAATCATCTCTCTCTGCCATCTCACTGGCGTGGCTTCGATCAAACCCATACTTAAGTACACCGATCGCATCAGCCCGCACCGTTGAACAACTTGAAGAGATCGTGCAGATCATCGAGCTCGCACCCGATGAAGTCTCAGCCCTCAACGCAGTAAGTGCCTAGCCCCAGGTCCTGCAGAAAAAGCCCCTCAAGCCCGTAGACTGCTCATATGCGCGTATTTATCACCGGTGGTGCAGGTTTTATCGGCTCACACCTAGCCGACGCCCTGATCGCCCGTGGTGACCACGTCACCATCTTGGATAACCTCTCGACAGGCTCTGCCGCCAACATCGCCCACATCAAAGAGAAAATCGAAATCCACCAAGGCGATATCCGCGATCAAGCCCTTGTTGAATCCCTCGTCGAAAAATCCGACCTCGTCCTCCACATGGCCGCCGCCTTAGGCGTAAGCACAATCTTAGAAAAAACAATCGAATCAGTTTCAGTTAACTTTACCGGTTCTGAAGTTGTCCTCAACGCTGCAACCAAATACAAAAAACGCATCATCATCGCAAGCACATCTGAGATTTACGGCAAGAACCCAGAACAACCATTACATGAAGAATCAGATCGCGTCGTCGGTGCCCCACAGAAAATTCGCTGGACATACTCAGATGCCAAAGCACTTGAAGAAGCCGTCGCACATTCACTGCACACCACCCAAGGACTTAAAGTCACCACCGTTCGCCTCTTCAACACCGTGGGCCCACGCCAAACAGGTCGCTACGGAATGGTCCTACCCCGCTTTGTGCAATCAGCCCTAGCCAACCAACCCATCACCATCTACGGCGATGGATCCCAATCACGAGTCTTCTGCCACGTACAAGATGCCATCAAAGCCATCCTCACCCTCGCCGCCACCGATTCAACAATCGGTGATGTCTTCAACGTCGGCGGCGTCGGTGAGACCACAATGAAGCAACTAGCAGAACAAATCATCGCCCAAACAAACTCATCTTCAACCATCACTTACACCTCTTACATTGATGCCTACCCGGCCGGCTTTGAAGATATGCAGCGCCGCGTCCCCGACATCACCAAGATCAAAAAGACCATCTCATGGCAACCAGAACATACGCTGGCAAACATCATTGATGACGTTGCAGCTTCAATGAAGAGCTAAGTAACACCTTCAACTACAAAGTATGTGAAGTCTTTACCTTGCCCGTTGTATCAAAAACATAAGGCGCAGAAGCCAATACAGCATCAGCACTCACCACATCATGCATAGTCACAACTACAGCTATTTCGCTCCCACTAAGGTCAGTAGATTGCGCCCCATGCCAACTTTTCACAACTGGGTCATGCCAACTAACAACCGCTCCAGCCTTCTTTAGCGCTTCAATGACAAGCCCTGCTGGCGTCTCTCGCGTGTCTGCGACATTTGCCTTATAGGCAACACCCACCACTTGCACCGATTTACCCATTAATGATCCACCGTGATCAGCCTTCACGCGATCAACAACATACTTAGCCATCTCCAGGTTTACCTCATTTGCTCGTTCGATAAATGTCGCAGGGACACCAACACTTGCTGCAGTGTGAGCCAAATACGAGGGGTCTACAGGAATACAGTGCCCACCCACACCTGCACTTGGCATAAATTTCATAAACCCATACGGCTTTGTCGCCGCAGCATCCAAAGTCTCATAAACCGAAATCCCCAACGCGTATGCAATCTGCGCAAACTCGTTAACGAGTGCGATATTTACCTGTCTAAAGGTATTTTCAAATAACTTTGCGGACTCTGCTACCTCTGGGGAAGAGACTTCAATTAAGTTATCGCAGAACGTTGAATAGAAATCGCGCACAGCGCGGGATGCCTCAGGAGTAAGCCCTGCGTACAGCCGTGGCGTGTTTTTCTGATCCCAATCTGTACGACCCGGATCCACACGCTCTGGCGAAACTGCATACAGATGCTCAGTACCGCCTGAATACTTTTCAATTAAAGGCTTAATCAAATTCCGTACCGTGCCAGGAAAAGAAGTTGATTCATTAATGATCAGTGCTGGTGTCTTAACATTCCCACCAATAGTCTTGCACGCCGCCTCCACAAAAGTAAGGTCTGGTTTTCTATCGTTTGTAAGTGGAGTCGGAACAGCAATCACAACAACATCCGAACCCGCAATATCCCCAGGGTTAGCTGTAGCTTGATATCTACCAGCTGCAATCCACTTCGCTAAATCTGCTGACTCCACACCCTCAATATGTGAACGACCCTGATTGAGTGTATCCACCACATCCTGATTCATATCAAAGCCGACAACCTGATAGTGCTCTGCTGCAAAGACTGAAATTGTCAGCCCCACATACCCTTGCCCAATGATTGCAACCTTCATTTATTACCCGAGCACGTTAGGGTTGTTTGGGTCTAGACGCTTCATATTTGCAAGTGCGTTTGCTTTCTCTTCTGGAGAGCTGTTGGTTATGAGATACATCATCCGCCATGAATCAAAATTATCAGGATTAAACTCCACTGCAATCTTTGCATATTTGTAGGCGCGATCATAGATTTTACTTGACTCAAAGACTTGAACTGCATTTACGTATCTGTATGACGAGGATGGGTTGAGGTATGCAGGGACTAGCGCTTCCTCAACTTTATCTGCATTTTCAGACACTAACGCTGACCGCCATTTGGCATCGGCACTATACGGTGGGCTAGCCAGGAGAAGTCCAATAACTGCGCCTATCCCCGCTATCAAAGTAGAACTAAAAATAGTTTCGTTTTGTCTCTTCTTCAGGACACGTGGTCCATTTGCTTTACCAGAGGATCCACCATTATTTGATTCTCTCGGACGAGTAGCAATCTCGTATGCAATGAGCGCACCACCGAATAGCCAACCCCAAATAGCCAACCCAATTTGATTAATAGAAATAATTGACTGCAACTGATAACAAACCCAGGCCGTTGTCAGTGTCACAAAAATTGGATCGTATGCGCGAGTTCGTGTAGTCACCTTTAGAATAGCGATAACGGAGAGTAGCAATATCCCAACGTACGGTAAGAAGAGAGGCCACCCGCCAAAAGCCAAGACATCAAAGGGCACATTGTGTGCAGCGTTTGTCACAGTGTTGGGACCAGGTAAAATTAGCGCTTGCAGATCGCGTGCTCGGCGATACCAGTCACCGTATGCATCAAACCCAACACCCGTTAACGGGTGATCTGCTCCCATATTCCATCCCGCTTGCCAGTACTCGCCGCGCAATGAAACAGATGTCTTGTAGATAAATTTTGTTAGAGGACCGACCTGCAAAGCACCTAACAGTGCAACAACTCCCGCGATTGTTACAAGAACTGTATAACCAACTTGCGCAAATGGAACTTTGAACTGGAACTTAGATCGAAGTATGAAGAAACCAAAAATTGCCAAGAGGACTGCAGGGCGAAATTGGGGCAGTGTCGAGTTGGGATTTAAAACTTCATAGACAGCAAAACCGAATGCATTCAGTGCAACAAATAGAAATACGTAGCCGATGTGTGCAACGCTAAAGTAAGGATTTGATCTAACTAAGTAGAAACCAACGATGGCTAGGCCTGCGGCTACGACAACGCGACCTTGAATAGCGTTTGAAAGATAGATTTCTATAACTGAAATTTCAAAGACAACAACTGACAAAAGTTTGAAGCCAATGTGTAGCCCGCTCTTAAAACTATAGGCAACCATGCTCGCTGCAAAGAGCCCCAAAAATGCGCCAATGAAATTAGGGTTTCCAAAAGTTCCAAGAATATTTCCGTAAGGGTTGTTCCATGGGATGAAGTCTCCAAAGAGAAGTGCCCATCCACAGTAAATCACGTTGACTAATCCGGCGGCGAATAAACCATAGATGAGGGTTGTAAAACTCTTTGTGGTACGAAGTACTACGGCAGACAAAATCACGAAGATCAGTAAGAGATAAGTCAAAAAAGCCGTATTTCTTCCATAAACACCATAAATATTCTGTGTAAGCGGCGCATCGCTATTGATGATTGCATTAACTGAAGCCAACAAAAAAAGCCCCACTAGCACCACCAAAGCCTTAGATGATTGCCACAATTCCTTCATACCAAAGCCCAACACCACAGCGAAGGCAGCTACAGCGACCCCACCCAATGCGAAGAGCTTTGTCACATTGACCGGATCCGAAACAGTCCCTGTCACAACGATGATGGCTACGAACGCTGAGCCAATCCCCAACACGCGCGCAATTGTTCTCTCAGCCATCTGATTGATCATGCCTAAATCTTAACCTGTAGAAAGCCGAAACCCGGCTCCTCATAAAGAGGAACCGGGTTTCGGTTACTAATGAAGGGGGCTAATTAAGCCTTTACCTTCTTAGCAATCTTTGCAACTACTGCTGCAAGTGACTTGATCTGAGCCTGTAGGCCTGCGATCAACTTGGTAACAGACTCTGAAAGAGCTGCAACTGCATCAGATGCTTCCTGAGCTGCTGAAGTTGCAGCATCTGCTGCTTCAGCTGCAGCTAGAGCTGCATCCGTTGCTGCGTTTGCTGCATCTGTTGCCTCGTTGGCTGCATCTGTTGCTGCATCTGCTGAAGGGTTTGCGATTGGTAGTACAGCAGAGATTTTTACAGCTTCTGTTACGTCAACTGCTCCACCTGTTGTACCTGAGATTGTTAAAGATCCCGCGATTGCTGGTGCGTAGAACTTGTAAACAACCTTACCGCCAACAATTGCATGCTGTCCGTTTGTTGGAACAGCTGTACCTGACGCTACAACAGTGTTAGAGATTGCTACACCGGTTGAGGTAAATAGCTGTGCTGTCGCGCTATCGCCCATATTCGCTGTAACTGTCATTGTGATGAGGTCTCCCACATTGTATGACGCTTGATCGAATGTGACGCCAACTGATGTTGGGCGTACTGGAGCAACTGTCTTTGTGTATGAAACAGCTGTTGCTGCTGCAGTTGTTGCAGGATCTGTCACAGTGATTGTTGCTGTTCCAGCCTTTACACCAGTTACGGTGACTACGCCTGAAGAGATTGCAACAGTTGCAACTGATGTATCTGAAGACTTAACAGTCAATCCTGTAGGGATTGTAACTGTCTGCCCTGCAGCATCTGTTGCTGTGATTGTGTGAGTTGATGTTGCACCAACTGCGACAAATTCAGATTGACCTGTAGTCAGTGTTGCAACAAGAGCTGATGCTGCACCAGTAAGTGCAACGTTCTTTGTCGCGAACAAAACACCGTTGATGGTGATTGTGATTGAAGCCTTACCGACATCTCCATTTGCGAAGAACCAGTAGCTTGAATCAGCATCTACGCCCGCAAGAGTCGTAACTGACTTTGCACCAGCAGAATAGTCGTTTGTCTTTGAGACAAGACCCTTATCTGTTGCAACTACGACAGATAATGCATCTGCTGCAGTGGCTGTGTCATTTGCGGTTACGCCGTAGGCCTGTGCAACGTCAATGCGTGCCTTGGCTGTTGTTGACGCTGCGGCTGATGTTGAAATTGTTGCATCAGCTGTTGCTGTGTCGTTTACTCCAACAGAAGAACCAATGAATGCAGAGTTCTTTGTGATTGTCTTTGCGACAACAGTAACAGTCCATGTCTTCGCAGAAGCAAGTGCTGCTGCTGCAGAAGGGTTAAGGATTGCAGGAGTCAAGCGCACTACGTATGTACCAATCTTGTTTGGTGTCAACGAAAGTGTGAGTGTCTTCTGTGCAAAACCAGTTACTGAACCGACCTTTGCGACACGCGCTGTTGCTGTATCAACAAGAAGTCCTGTTCCAGCATCAGTGCTTACTGCAGAGATAGATGACCAGGCTGGCTGATCACTCGCAGCTGTTGGGAATGAATCTAGCGACGCAGTAACTGTCATTGTGTCGCCTGCTTCAGCCAAGAATGACTGTGTGACGTTAACAGTGACTGCGGTACCTAGAGTTGTTGTTGCGGTAGATGCAGAAAGTGTAAGAGTGTCACCCTGTGGAACCGCATTTGACGGCACAACAGAGAGAACTCCAAGACTCAAAGCTGCAACAGCAACAAGCGAAATACGCTTAATTGTTGTAGACATTTGTTTCCTTTCGAAAGTCGATCCACGGACTATCCGTGGTTCGGCTTGGAGCAAGCGAGCCTGCTCCGTTCGATTCATCGCACGTGCTGATGAATCAAATTCTCCGCCGTGTATCCGGACGCGGCGAAGAAAACTAGGCAGATGAAATATCACGTGCTTCATCCTTATGCTTTTCCTGCATTTAACTCGTCAACGTAAATTGACTGAGCCAAAATCTGTGTCTTACCTGCATTCAAAATAAGTCGGGTTGTTACCGACTTAGGTGTTCCAGTTAGGTCGTATCCGCGGTTTCCCACAGGAGCGACGTACCCTAAAGGAAGGGTTGAGAGTATGGAAATTCTAACGGTTACAAGGTACTGCCCGTTGGACATACGCTCAAAATCGGCGGTCGTGGCGCCGTTCTCTAGGCTGGCCCAGAAGCCATCCTTTCCGTATGAAAGGCCGTCGAGCTTGTAACTGGTGCCATTTCCATCGACTGTAATGGTCTGCAAGATCATCACATTCGGACCACCCGCAGCGGTAATCGCCTGGGTGCTCAACACTGTTCCAGCCTCAGTGGCCACAGGAACGTTCTTATTTACGCGGATCTTGCCGATCTCACCTGTGCGGCCAGATACGTTTAGAGCAACTGGCAAGCCTTCGGAATCAAGACCTGGCCAAGCAAGCTTGGCTCCCTTGATTGCTAGGCCTGAGACCATCTCGCTCGACTTCTTGGCAGGGTATGAAATAGAAGGTGCAGGCGTAGCAGATGTTGCTGCTTGAGTTGGATCAGCGGTCACCTCAACCGGTGCAGGTGCCTCTTGTCCAGCAACTGGGCCAGAAAGGGCTGAAACAGTCGGAGCAACAACACCTTCGTTGCTTGTCATTGAGTTAAATCCTAGGAATGCTGCAAAGACCAAGACCAATGAAAGGGCTGCTTTTGAAGATTTCTGAGCAAGCTCAGCTGCCTTCTTATAAGTAGTAGACAACATATCGAGAGCTGTGAGACCACGCTCTTCATCGATAACAAGCTCTGAAAGTACGCGGCGAAGAGAAGCGCGAGCGCGAGAAACAGTGTGGCGCACTGCAGATTCCTTGATACCAAGCTCTGCTGCGATCTCTTCTGTTGAGCGGCCTTCCATCTCCCACATAACAAGAGCTGCGCGCTCTGCAGGTGAAAGAAGTGCAAGTGCCTGACGAATAATTGCTGCATCTTCTGCAGCTGAAATAGCCTGTGAGTGATCTCCTGAAACCTGCCATGCAGCTTCGACCTCAGCCTGGGCATCATCGATCACAACGAGGTTGGGACGACGACCTTCAAGGCGGAATAGATCAATGCAGAGGTTTTCGATAGTGCGGTGTAGATAAGAGAGTGCATGATCTTGTGATTCAAGCTCTGGGGCTGCGAGCATAAACTTGATCAGTGCATCTTGTGTGATTTCTTCTGCTTTAGCGGAATCCTTAAGTACGCGATTAGCGTGGGCAAGAAGCTCTGAACGGTGCTCTGTGTAGAAAGCACCGAGCTCTGCGACGGTCCACACGCGGGGACCTGCAGAGGCTGCAGACTTCTTAAATGCCACTTTGGGACTTCCTTCTTAACCGGTTTGGTACTTCAGTGACACCCGTCGGTGCCTCTATAACCTTCTACGAATCCTAGCCTAGATTGTAGTGGAGATAGGACAAAACGGACATTTTGCTTTGGGTGAACGGTCTCCGCTGATATTCTCGTGCGGTGCGCGAAATAATTGTCACGGGTGGTGCCGGTTATATTGGATCTCATATCGCCCAAGAATTCCTGGATCTCGGTTATGAAGTCCACGTCATCGATAATTTACAAACTGGCCATTTAGAATTTGTTCCTTTGGGGGTAAATTTTCACCTCGCAGATGTGACAAATCTTGAACAGGTATCTCAAATTTTTGCACAGCTCAAGGATGCCTCCAGCGCTGGTGTCGTACACGCAGCTGGCCTCAAATTCGCAGGTGAGAGCATTAAAGTGCCCCTCGATTTTTACAACGCAAATACAAACTCGACAATTCAATTGTTGAGAGCCATGTCAAAATTTAAGATAACTAATCTCGTATTCTCATCATCAAGCTCGGTATATGGTCATCACGCTGCCAATGGGGCTGTGGTTGAAGACTCAGAGCTTATGCCAATTAGTCCCTATGGGCGATCAAAATTATTTGCAGAGCAAATTATTGATGATGCTAAGATTCCATTTGGAATCAATTCGGTTGCTCTTCGATACTTCAATGTCATCGGAAGTAGACCAGAATGCGGTCTGGATTTGAGCAAGTTTAATCTGCTTCCCAACCTTTATCGAGCTGTTACCAGCAGTGAATCGATACAAGTTTTTGGGGATACTTACTCAACGCCAGATGGGACGTGCATTCGAGACTATGTTGACGTAAGGCAAGTTGCCAAAGCTCATGTCCGCTTTCTCGAGCAATTAAATTTAGGTGTACAAATTCCCTCAGCAATCAACATTGGTAGCGGAGATGGTTTTTCCGTGCGAGAAGTAATTGATGTTTTGCAGAGTATTACTGGAAAAAATTTAAATGTTAAAGTTGTTTCAGGGAGACAGGGAGATCCTGCAATTACATTAGCTGATACATCGGTTGCGAAAAAAATTTTAAACTGGGACCCGTTTTATACACTCGAGGAAAGCGTCGCCTCTGGATGGGAATCCTGGCAAAGAAGTTCTAAATTATATCCCCATTGATTCGGCCTGCTTTGCAAAGTTACGATTCATAGATCGCAGTTCTTCAAAAGTTCCCGAAGCTTGGATTCTGCCTTCTTCAAGGTAATAAATTATATCTGCGTTGCGTATAGTTGAAAGTCTGTGAGCAATTACGACAAGTGTCTTAACGCCCTTTAGGCCAATAATTTCTGAAGAAATCTCCTTTTCAGTTACACCGTCCAAAGCGCTTGTTGCCTCATCTAATATCAGGATTTCTGGATTTGTATACATAGCTCTTGCTATACCAAGGCGCTGCCTCTGACCTCCACTAATTGCCTTGCCTTCCTCAGATAAAATGGTGGCTTCATTCTGTGGAAGTGTAGATACATACTCGCTCAGCCTTGCCTGTCTAAGCGCCATAGTAACCTGCTCCGAATTGATTTCGTTGGCAGAAAAACCCAAAGCTACATTTTCAGCAATGCTTCCATGTTTCAAATAAACACTTTGTGGTACGTAACCGATTAACCCGGGGTATTTTGAAATTGCATCTCGAGGTGATAATCCCATAATTTTTACGGCGCCCGCATTAGGCGTCAATAAACCTAGAAGTAAATCTATAACTGTAGACTTCCCCGAACCTGAAGGTCCTACAAAAGCTACGAATTGACCTTTCTTTATTGCTAGGTTGATTTCTTTAATTTCAAATTGGTCTTTACCATCATAGTGAAAAGAAACGTTTAATAATTCAATAGAAGTTTCAGGCGAAGAACTAATTTTAGACGAATCTGAAAGTTTTGGTGCAGTAAATTTTGAAATTTCATCATAAAGCTGCAAAGTCGGCAAAGCAGTCCCTATTGAATTGCGAATAGTCAGTGCCGATTGTTGAATCCTCAACATCGCTGGCACAAATCTTGAACTTGCGGCGAGAAATAACGCGAGAGTCGCTACAGCACTCACTGCATCTGTGCGAACAAATTGAATTGATGAAATTGTAAGTAAACACAAAACAATCGCAATTTCCATTACATACTTGCTAACACTTGGCATGAAAGACATTTCAGCGACGTTATGTGAAAGTTTTTGCCTACTATTTCTGACGAGTGCTTCGTAATGGGCCGTTTTATTCCTAACAAATATCTCTCGGAATGCCGAGAATTCTTCAAGTAGAAGTCTTGAGCTACTAACTTGCAATTCTGCCGACTCAACACCTAATAACAGGGCACGTTTTTGTTGTACGAAATATAGGCAATACCCAATACCACCAAATAGGAAAACAATGGTTATTGCAACAATTGGATCAACTAAGAACAAGCCTCCAAGAATGACTAAAAGCAGGAAAGAATCAGAAGTAATGGAAACTATACTGGCTGTAACCCCTGTAGTTATAGACTGCACTCCCGTGGTGAGCGAATACAAAAGCGACATTGGTGATTGCGCAGAAATCTGCTCTAGGTCTCCCGTTAAGATCTGTTTATTCATGTTTGAGGTTATATGTGATGCCTTCGCGCTAAGAAAGTATGAAATCCGTCGTGCCATGAAAGCTGAAATAAGTGTCTTTGATATAAGGAAAATTGATGCAGCCCCAGCTAGTATCGCGACTTGAGTTTGTACTGTGCTGTTTTGCAGGTTGACAGCCTCCAGTAAGCGTGCGGTGCGGAATCCTGGTGTGCGAGAAGATATTCCGTTTACCGCAATCGCTCCAAGGATTCCGATCAAGGCCACTCCCAACAGGTCCAGAAAACTTAGCCCTGATTGAATTATCGTGACTTGAAGGATTTTCCTTCTATCCTTGCGGGGGAAAATATCAATGCAACGTCTTATTGTAGAAAATGTCGCACTAGACTTGGGCGTGTTCAGCACTTGTTAATAGTAGTACTTTTCTATAAATTACTCAGTAACTTTCACCCCCAACCATCAAAATTTCTGTCGAGGCGCGCTATGGTAACAATAAAACTTGTTGGTGGGCTGGGTAATCAATTGTTTGGCTACTACTTAGGCCAAGCCATTGGTAAAAAGGTTCGCTACGATGTTTCAGATCAAGCACATGGTCTTGGATCACAAAGCGTCTCAATTAAAGATCTTAACTTACCGGGTGACTTTCGGGTTTTCTTAAATCGATTCTCAGCTGTGATTCCTGATCGATTTAAATTCTTGAAACGTTTGATGAGAAAAATATCATTACTGAATCAAAAGTTTTTGAATATGTCGAATATTTACGAATCTAAATCCGTTGGCTTTGATTCAGATTTCGACTTTGAGAATTGTAGCTTTACGAAAATATATGGTTACTTTCAGAGTTATTTATATGTTGATGCTGCGATTGCTCGTGAACCCAATCTGCAGAATTTAGAATTAATCAATCCAAGCTCTTGGTTTCAAGTTGTTAAGAAACAGATAAAGGAGATAGACCCGATAGTAATCCACATCCGACGGGGAGACTATTTAGATTTAAAGGAAACTTACGGAATACTCAGTGAGGAATACTATCTGCGCGCTATCGAAAAGTTTAACTCTTTAACTGGCGGCACTTCCCCTATCTGGATCTTTTCAGATGCACCAAATGAGATCGGAGAAACTATGCCAAAATTAATGTTACTAGACCCAAAAGTTATATCTTCACCAAATGGAGTTTCTGATGCAGAAGCTCTCATACTAATGTCTTACGCATCGAGAATTGTGATCGCTAATTCAACTTTTTCGTGGTGGGCTGCACGGATCAATGGGTCACAAAAGCTAGTTATAGCTCCCGAAAAATGGTTCCGTGATTTGCCCGACCCTGAATTATTAATCCCCGAGCACTGGCTCAAGTTGAAAAGTTTTTGGCTTGATTAAATCTTCTATATCTCCTTCTCTTTCTGGCCTCTGTTCCTAAAAAGTAGATAGCAGGCAAGTATTCGAGATGAAAATATCGCACGAGAAAGTGTATTTGGTCGAATCGCTTAAAGCCTAGATATCGCATACTTAAGTAAATATCTAAATAATGTAGAAAAGCTCTCTCTCTTGACAGTGAAAGGTGTTTGTATTTAGTTCTTTGAACCTCAAAGTTTGAAATAGCACTCGTGATATCTTGACTCTTTTTACTACTTGCCAAATAAAGGGAATGGGCTTTCTTTTTTGATTCCTCATACCTAGTTGCAGTAATAGAGTTTTTCTGGAGAGAGTAAGTCAATAATTCCTGTGGAACCGTAACTAAATCTCCTACCTCGGAAAGGCGCAACCAAAGTGACAAGTCCTCTGCCGGGAAGTCAGATTCTCTGTAGCCTCCAACTTGCAACACAGTCTCTTTTCTTAGCATTGCAACTGGATGTGGAGTCCTTAAATTTGAAACTAAAGATATCTTCGTTGGTAGTGGATCTACGGGTGATGGGACTAGACCCAAATCTTGTCCCTCTGATCCACGGATTCTGTAATCACTAAAAATACAAACCACATCCTTATCAATTAATGCTATTTGTAGATCAATGCGGGTGCCAACGTAATTGTCGTCGCAGTCAAATCTAGCTAGCCAATCGTGAGATGCCTCTTTGATCCCTTGGTTTAAGGCATTTACTAACCCTTCTTTCTCAGCATAAATCACTTTGATGTTTCCAAATTTCGATGAATAAGTCTTCAACATTTCACGAGTTTCATCTGTTGAGTGATCTTCTATAAAGATTATCTCGTCCTGTTCATCGCAAGTGTCTAGAATATTTGGTATAAAATCAGATAAGTATTTTGCTCCGTTACGTACCGGAATTATCGCAGTTACGCATTCTCTTTTTGCCATGGCTGATAGAATAGCGCCATGAGAGATAATCAAGTTGATAGCGGCGTTTCAGTGGTTTTGCCGGCTCACGGGACTGTAAATTTCTTGACTGAAACTCTCGATTCAATTCTACGTTCTACATGTCAACCCAATGAGATCCTTCTTGTTGATGATGGTTTTGACTTGAAAGTCGCAAGACATGTGCGTTTAAATTTTCCCGATGTAAGAATTATACCTAACGAAGGTAAGGGACTGGTTGATGCTCTTAACACAGGCATCAGCGAGTCTCGTTATGACTTGATTGCGAGAATAGACGCTGATGACCTTATGGAACCCGAAAGACTTGAAATTCAAATGCGCGATTTTCGCAGTAATGCAAAATTGATGCTACTAGGATCCCAAGTTAAGTACATTGACGATTTCGGCAGATTAAATGGTCAATCTGCTTACCCCGTAGGTGATATCACAGCTCAAACCAGACAGGGTGAGAAGTGCTTGCTTGCACATCCCTCGGTTATGTTCAGACGCGATGCTGCTATTTCGGTTGGTCGTTACAGGCACATTTTTCGTATAGATAACGTGGATCTATCCGAAGACTTTGATCTTTGGATTCGCATGTCAAGAGTTGGACTCGTTCTTAACTCTGTAGATTCCCTAACGCGTTATCGGCAACATGGTACACAGTTATCTATTGTTCATCGGCTACCGCAAGAATTATCCACCTATTACGTAAGGGCAGTATCAAAATACGAGAATGTAGATACCCAATCTGCTCCACATATAGAACTACACCACTCCGATCTAATTGATCTAAGCCTTATAAAATTTGTTTTTGATCAAATTGGTTTTATTCAAACATTAAGATTCTGTATAGAATTCCTCGCCTTCAAGAAAATAATTGGATTTCGACTACGGAGGATACTGACACGTGTCTTACGCTTTTAGCTAGGTTCATTTCGGCTCAATTTATCAACACAGACCACGGCGAGATTAGAAAGTACATTAACATTTAATACTTCGTTTTCGTGTTTCTTTAAATTGCTGTACTGCTGCATAAACATTGTGTAACGCTGCATGTTTGTTAAGTTTAAAATATTGTGAATAGCTCCTGTGATCTCCTTTAAGGAGGGACAAGGCAGGAGTTCTTTAGGGGTATCATTCAAATATGTAGTAGATATTTGACCGACATACACTGTTAGACAACCAGCAGAAACAGCATCAAATAGTTTTTCGCTTACGTAATCTAGTGAATTTTCAATGACTAGAGCGGTTTGGTATTTTTCATAAGTAGCAAACTTAGAATCAATTTCACCCTTATAAACTTTCTTAGGTGGTTGAGAAAGGCCAACCGGGTTAAACGATAAATCCCTAAATTTATGTCTTCGTGCATTCGCAAACCACCACCTAAAGTTTAATAATGCATTTGAATGCCAATCCTTTCCATATAGATCTAGTAATCCTTTTATCCCCAATTTCCAAATTACTTTTCTGCGCAGGTGGTACCTCGCATCTTTATGCCCTGAAAACTTATTTGCTTGAATGATTACGATTTTATTTTCTCGCAGCGACCAAGTTTCGTAGTTTGGGGGATCATCTATTTTTGCTTGAGGCCATGGGAAAGATGCACCATCTATCTTGCAAGCCCAGTTATCAGATGGACTCAGTCTTAATCCAAAATTTGTAAAATACTTTGCATCGTAGAGTTCAGGCTCGACTACTTGTGGTTCCCAATTGATTAGAATCTTTCTATCTATGGAAAGTTTCTTTATCGTGTCTATTTCTAGAACTGAAGGATAGTAACCTAAACAAATCAAAGCTTCTATTTCCCTGCAATTAATTGTTTGAGCAAATGAGTTTCCAGAATCACTAAGGTAACGAAAAAAACCGCTCCAGGGATTTGATGATTGGGTGTCGTAGAAAATTTCGCCACTCTGCCCAATGACACAAATATGCATGATTTTCTTAAATATTCCTAATAGAAGTTATTAGTATTTTAAGTGCAATTCTATAATTGGTTTTGTCCTTTGTTAATCCAAGAAAAGTAAAAATCAATGCTTGACCTAAATTAGCAAATTGAAAAGCAGCACGTCTTGCTATCCCGCCACCCATCACATTTATCAATCTTCTGCGATTTTCTACCCACGCTCGAAAATGAACCAATTTCTCTGGGCGGTCAATAGGTGACTCATAATGGTTTATCACTATGCTTGGATTGGTAATAAGTTTTCCGATTTTTCGAGCGCGGACCGAGAAGATTACGTCCTCTCCTAAAGATTGTCCTTGGAAATCACATTCGAATTCTAACTGCGAGATTAATCCGCTTCTCCACATTGAACACCCAATCAGCCAATCAACTTCAATATTTTCATCAAGATCTGATCTAACCGGGATGTTTACACCGCTGCGAAGCAGAACTCCGTCACGGTTTGAATCTAAGAGAAATATTCTGCGTGCTAAACCTAGGAACCCAGAAGGTTTCATTCTTCTTTGGGAAAGTTGTTGGTTCAATGCAACCCCAGACACTCCTACCGCATCGGATAAAACTAGATTTTCAACCAATCTTGAGACATAGTCGTGTTCAATTAGTACATCGTCATCAAGAAATGCCAAGAATTCAACATCATTGTCCATCATTCTTTTCCCAATATTTCTTTGTTCTGCAGCAGACTTAATCTGAGTGTGAATATGAGAAAATTTGATTTCTGAATGGGTCCATTTAGGTAACGGTACGTACTCATCTGACGAATCAACCACTATGATTTTGTCTATATGCGTATCTTGATTTTTAATGCAGGTTAGAACTCTTTCCAGTTCCGCCTTTCGATTTCGAGTCGGGATTACTATTCCAATTTTTTTCAATTGGTGCTCTGCTATCGGTGGTTGGTAAAGTATTCGATAGTTTTTGCTAACCCACTCATTCGATCTACTTTAGGTTCCCAATTTAAATTTTTCTTAGCTAATGAAATGTCTGGTTCACGCTGCACTGGGTCGTCTTGAGGCAACGGAAGGAACTCAATTGCTGAGTTAGAATTTGTGAGGGCAATTATCTCTTTGGCTAATTGCAACATATCAATAGGGATTGGGTTGCCTATGTTGATTGGTGAATGGATTTCGGAATCAAAGAAAAGTGTAAGAATCCCTGAAATCAAATCATCCACATAACAAAAGCTTCTAGTTTGTTCTCCTGTGCCATAAATCGTTATTGGCTTATTTGATAGAGCCTGAACAATAAAATTGCTTACGACTCTACCGTCATCTGGACGCATTCGAGGTCCAAAAGTATTGAAAATTCGGACAATACGAATGTCTAAATTATGTTGACGGTGGTAATCAGTAAAAAGAGTCTCAGCCGCGCGCTTGCCCTCATCATAACAGGATCTGATTCCAATTGGATTTACATTTCCCCAATAAGATTCTATCTGAGGTGAAACCTCAGGATCACCGTACACCTCAGAAGTTGAAGCTTGAAGAATTCTTGCTCCCGTTCGTTTTGCTAATCCCAGCATATTTATAGCTCCATGAACACTCGTCTTTAATGTCTGAACTGGATCGCTTTGATAGTGGACGGGTGATGCTGGGCAGGCAAAATTAAAGATTCCATCAACTTCAACGTACAACGGAATTGTGACGTCATGGCGGATAAACTCAAAATTTGGATTTGATAAATTATGGTGAATGTTTTCTTTTCTTCCCGTGTACAAATTATCGACTGCTAAGACTTCGTGTCCTAATTCGAGTAGTCGGTCGCATAAGTGGGAACCTAGAAAGCCCGCTCCTCCAGTAACTAAAATTCTCATTTCTTCCCTTTCGTTAGCAGCTTCCAGCTCTGCCTATCTAAGCGCCCAAGCAGTTCAATTAGGTCTGGAGCGTCCATAACTTCATATTCTATTTCTTTGCCAATCACATACTTTGAATAAAGGGCATAGCTTTTTATTGCAAAATCAATATAGGTTGGCGATGTCTGTGCGCTTTTATTTCTATAAAACGCAATACCACTTCCAACGGCTGAAAAGGATATTAAACTCGATTCAATTCTGCCAAGTCTAGAATGATGACCATGAGGCTTTTGGTCATATGAATCCTGGTAAAAAATCCCACCTTTCCGGGCCAAATAAAAAGTCATCCGATCAAAAAAATCAATTATTGGAAGGATTCTTGGGGTGTATCTATTTCGCGCTCTGCCTTCGATGAAATCAAATATCGATTGCTCACGCAAAGATATTAGCGACCTGTTAAATCCAAAGCAATTTGTATTTACACAATCTCGTCTGAAGAAGTGCACAAACCCAGCAAACTTTCCTCCTCGTGCCACTCTATGCCTGTATGGCCTTCTTGTGCCCGTTACGGCGTAGCCATCGTTAAGTGCTCTAAGTATTGGTGACAAAACTTCTCCAACAAAAATATTGTCAGCATCGAGATGAATCAAGTATTTTTCTTTCCTGTGAAGAATTAGTTTACTCCAAAGTAGTGCAGTACCGCGATGCCCGTATTGATATGCCGCCTTTACTTGAGACTCAGTTAGATCTAACTCTCCTCGTTCAGAACTGATTTCTATTGGAATAATAAGTTTGTTTTTCTTTAGATTGATCAAATCTTCACGATAACCAATAACGTGAAGCGGTAGATCGTGGTGTGCCAAATATGAACTTGTAGCTGCATCAAGTAGTTCACCGCAGCCCAATGCCTCCATCCAAATGAACGTTGACTTATTCTCACTTCTTTTTTCTAAAATCATAGTTCTATAGTAGATCGACAAAGCGAACAATGTGCGTTCTGAACAGAGTTTTGACTACATTTTCGCCGCAAAGGCGGCTGAAACCGACTAGACTTCTCGAATGTTTGAACAAATTAAAGTTCGATTTTTAAAGCATTTTAGTAGCCAAAATTTGCGCAATGCCCTTGGTCGAACATCGTTATCTGAAATTGAAAAATTTATTTCGGACGGCTACACGGATGTTTTATTCAGAGATTTAAAGCTGAAGTCAAGCGACTCTATTTTGATTCTTGGTGGATATCTTGGTGACTCTGTTGAACGTTGGCTTGAAGCTTCAAGCGGCCAGGTGATGGTAGTTGAACCCGTCACAGAGTACTTTCAGATACTAAATTCTAAGTTTTCTGGTAATCCGAGAGTCAAATTATTTAATCTAGCGGTTGGCGATCGCAATGGAATAATTGACATCTACATAGACGGAATGAAGTCGGGTTCAAATGCGGATTCCGCTTTGATTCAATCTGCAGAAGTAATGGCTACTGATGCTTTTTTTAAAAAATTACCTGCCAAACCAACGGTTATTGAGATCAATATTGAAGGAGGGGAGTATTTAGTAATGCAGAATTTATTTGCTTCAAATTTAGTTGAGCAAGTAAGAACTTTTGTCATACAATTCCATAAGTACACCTACCGAGACGAAATTATGCGAGGGGAAATTAGGGAAAAGCTTTCAACCACTCATACTGAAATATACTGCTACGAATGGGTATGGGAGCGCTGGGATAGCAAATCGAAGGACAAATTATGAAGTTGGAACTTTTTGAGGGTTCATTTTCACAGTCGGGTCAAGAATCTTTCGTTCTAAACATGCTTGGTAAGATTTCTGGTGGTTATTACATTGAAATTGGAGCATTTCATGCGACAGATATTTCAAATACTTTCCTTCTCGAATCTAAATTCGAATGGAAGGGAATCGCCTTTGAAATCGATCGTAAAAAAAGTAAAGAGTACAACCGAATGAGGTCTAATCCATGTATAACTGTAGACGCGACTAATTTTGACTATCTAAAGTGTTTTGAAAAGAATAATTCTCCCAAAGTAATTGATTACCTTCAGGTTGACATTGAGCCGGCATATCAGAGTCTTGCAGCTCTCAAATTACTTCCCTGGGATATTTTCTCTTTCAAGACAATAACTTTCGAACACGACCTGTATTCAAATCCTGACAACGAGCGAGTACAAAGTGAAGCATATGAATTATTGCAATCCTACGGCTATCACCGAGTAGCAAAAAATGTAAAAAGTAATGGTTTCCCTTATGAAGATTGGTACTGTCATCCTGATTTTATTCCAAACAGTAAAAAATCGATTATTTTGCCCAGTGATTCAGAGTGGAGAAGTTACTTTTTATAGTTTTGCCTATCTCAATTATTGATGGTCTTTCTTAAGTTCTCCTCTAGAGAAAAGACTCTACGTGTGGGAATTCGACAACTTTAAGAACCTTTCGATAGGACATGAGCGAAATTCACTAAGCATTTTTTATGCTGCTAAAGAAAAATATTTTCTTTAGTCTACCTAGAATTCTCTTCACTATTAATTTGTGAAATTTTCCTAAAGTTAGCAGTAGTATTTGAATTCGGGACCAAAAAGGAATTGGGGTGGCGGGAGCGTGAATATTGAGTTGAAAAATAACCACAAGTATTAAAATCATGTACCTGAAATCTATTTTTTTTACAGCTTCATACAGTTCTTCTGCCATTGTGTAGGCAATTTCATTTTTTATCTGGATTGGGTATTCACTGGTCCATTTTAAAAGAATGGATATTCTAGATTTTAGTAAACCATATTTTGTTCTAATTGACCGAGTCCGTTGCATACTATTGGGGCGTACCAAAATATCTACTAAACGTTCGGGTATCTGAACAATTTTTCCTGCTTTACTAATTCTAAGCCACATATCAAAGTCCTCGGCAAATCTGAGTGTCTCATCAAATATCCCGACTTCGTCAAAAATTTTCCGCTTGCACAAAATGTTAGAACCGCCGCCGTAAACAATAAACCTGCGTGTGATTAAGTCGAGTGGGGACTCCGCAATTATTTGTTCGTTACACTCACTGAGTGAAGTAATTCCTTCGACTGACACCGATCTTACTTTTGAAAAAACAGCTGCACAGTCGGACTTAGCAATGAATTCAACTTGTGTTTTCAATTTGTTGTCTTGCCAAGAATCGTCACAATCCAGAAACGCGAGGTAGTCTCCCATAGAACTACGAATCCCTATGTTTCTAGTAGCCGCTAATCCTTGGTGGGATGATCGAATTACTCGCACATTCAATGTCTTACAAGTTTTAATCTCTTTTTGAATTTGTTCAAAAGTATCGTCGCTAGATCCATCATCAACAAATATGACTTCAAAATCTGTAAAAATTTGCTGGGTTAAGCTTAAAAATAGATTCTCTACATATTGGCTCCCATTAAATATGGGGATAATTACACTAACCAAAGGTTTTTTTGAATTATCAAAGGATTCTGATGGTTCTACGTTTAATCTGTTACTTATCATATGGTTATCTTCCCCCAAAAAGTCGAATAATCGAACTTTTGACAAGCGATTAATCCGCATTTACATTCATATCAGATCATGTCAGCCTATCGGGATTGTAATGTCTGTAAATGTAAAGTTGAAGACCGACCGCTGCTCGGCAAACAAAAAAGAAATTCGTTTCGGTTTGGAAGGCACCGAAAGGCCATACCCGCGTGTGTAAAACGCTGTCCTCGGGCTCGATCAGTCCTTGCGATAGCTAGTGGAACTCGCGACATTTCATTTTTAGCCAAAAGGGTGCCCTGAAGAGTTTTGATCCAGAGGAAGTGTTGGAGGTGTGGGCTCGTCCATGAGCCGGTCTTGCTCCGTATTCAACCCGGGATGGTGTAGATCGTTCCGTCAGCGGACTGCGCGAGGTGTTGAATCCCTTTTTAAACTCATAATTGGCAGGATGAGAAAATTATAGTTGAGATTACAGATCCAATATAGGGCGATGTTGGGACAGTTCGAGCAAAAATATAGCGATAGACAGTTTCTAAAGTTTGTTGTTCACTTGATCTCAACCAGTCCTCATTCTATCGTGGCCGGCGTCGTCTCTGTGCTGAATTCGGACGTGGCTTACGCGTTCCACGATTAGGGCCCTTGTTCTCAACGATTGGGGCAACGTAAGGAATGCCTGAAGGCTCTTGAGCTCCAGTAATTCGCATTAAATCCGTGCAAAGAGAAGTCACTGAAACAGATTTTGGTGTTACCCCAGCGCGTGAAGTAAGTCCTGAAACCGACTTCTGCTGCTTTGATGTTGTTAGGGTTACGACGGCACCTGATTCACCAGCACGAGCTGTGCGGCCTGAACGGTGGAGATAATCTTTGTGGTCTTGTGGAACATCAACGTGAACAACAAGTGAGATTCCATCTACGTGGATACCACGTGCTGCAACATCTGTTGCAACTAAAGAAGCGTTTGCTGAATCCTTGAATTGAGCAAGTGTGCGGGTACGCACTGCCTGTGACTTGCCACCGTGCAGTGCTCCCACTGGAACACCAGCGTGAGCTAGTTTGTCACAGAGACGATCTGCACCACGTTGTGTCTTAACGAAGAGAATTGTCTTGCCGTTACGGGCTGCAATTTGTGCAGTGATATCATCTTTGTCGCCTGGGTTCATCACAAGGATGTAATGATCCATTGTTGATACAGATGCACGATCATTTTGCAAAGAATGTGTCTTTGGGCTCTTGAGGTATTGCTTAACAAGAGTGTCAACGCCACGGTCAAGTGTTGCGGAGAAGAGAAGGCGCTGTCCATCGGGCTTTGCTTGATCAAGGATCTCCTTAACAACTGGAAGGAATCCCATATCTGCCATCTGATCTGCTTCATCAAGAACTGTGATCTGTAGTTGATCTAGTTGTACTTCTCCCTTGTTAAGAAGATCGATAAGACGACCAGGGGTTGCAACCAAGATTGCTGTTGCCTTGCGCATTGCGGTGATCTGCTTGGCATATGGCATTCCGCCTGCGATAACAACTGATTCGTGGCCGATTGCACGAGCAAGTGGGCGTAGAACTTCGTCAATCTGCTGGGCTAATTCGCGGGTTGGTGTAAGAACAAGAGCCAATGGCTTATGTGGCTTTGCCTGTTGTCCGCTGATATTTGTAAGCAGGGCAAGGCTAAATGCAAGGGTTTTACCTGATCCGGTCTGTCCACGACCAAGAATGTCGTGTCCTGCAATTGCATCAGGCACTGTTGCAATCTGAATTGGGAATGGGTGCGTGATTCCTTGAATGCTTAGAGCATTTGAGAGTGCTGGTGCGATACCAAGGTCACGGAAAGTTGTTGTTACTTCTGTGAGTGGTGTTGCATCGATGAGATTGGCATCAGCTAAGTTGGTTGAGATGTAGTTGTCATCTGCACCGAAATCAACTGCAATGTTTGAATGTGTCTTTGATGCGCGACGGTCATCACGAGCAAAAGCAGGTGAGTCATTGCGACGATCACGTGCTGGCTTCTGTGTTGAATGTGGCTTTGAACCTGGGATGAACTTCTCACGCTTTTGTGGAATGAAGTTTGGACGACCATCTGAGCTACGGGCTTCTTTAGCTTTTACAGCTTCACGACGAGTTGTTGGACGACGATCTGCTTCGACTGGACGTGAGTATTCACGTGTTGTGCGAGTCTCGCGATCCTTTACAAACTTTTCAGCGCGTGAAGGTTTTTTACTTTCAGTCTTTGCTTTTGGTGCAATTGTCTGCTGGAAACGTGATGCGCGAAGCTTTGAACGCTCAAGGTTGCGAGCTTCCTTCTTCGACACTGTTGCTGGATCAATATCTGTGTAGCGACGTGTTGGCGCTGACTTCGTTCTTGCTGCAGGGGCAGCAGAGGCTGGCTTTGTTGTTCCGCGAGCGGGTGACTTAGGAGCAACAGCGCTCTTGCGGGCTGCCTTCTGTGCGGTTGTATGGCGTGGCTTGCCTTTGGCAGCACGACGAGCTTTTCCGGGCGCAGTGGTACGTGTTTGTAGGGTAGACATGAAAAATGACACCAATCGAGACGACAAGCGCGTCTCGGGTATGGCCAGTAGTGGACCAGGGTCTTGATAAGACTCGCAAGTAAGTGGCCGTTGAGGCTCACTTTGGGGGGAAGTACATCGATGCGGGGTGCGTCGATGGGTTAAGGATACCAGTGAAAATGGGGTTGAAATTACCGTCGCTTAAAACCAGATGGGCATTTAGGATTTACGGCTGTGATCTTTTTGACGGTTTTGCCTTTCACGCAGATGATCGAACTCTTTTTTGGGGTCACTTTCGTGGGTGGCGATACGACAGGGTCAAGTTTGGTTCTATTCGTTTGCCATTGCGCTTTATAGCTTTGAGCCCTATCTCCTTCGAGATTGAGTGTGGCTAGCCTTGCTTCAATCGGGATGTAGGAATTTAAAGGGATGTCGATGGCGGCGGGGACATATCGCTGTTCTGAAATGAATTGATCGCCACCGATTTGAGCCCATAGCGAAGTTTTATTCTGTTGTTTGATCAGGTGGTATTTAGTGTTCGCGCCGGTATTTGCCCGTGCCTGAACTGAGGCAATCGGCATTCTCTTTGATAGATCTTCGCTCTCCATCCAGGTGTTTCCAAACTCTGCTGAGCGGACGATCATCGGCTTTCTGCCAAAGTCTTCGATAAATGAATATCCTGGCTGCAGATTCGCAAACTTCTTCGCGTACTTATATGTCCCAAAGAATCGCCAGGGTTGATCATTAAGTTGGAGCGACGCAGAGATTTCAGTTCCATCGGCGAGCTGTCTGAGGTTTACAACAGCTCGTACCCGATCGCCTACTTTCCACCCAAAGTCATTGATAAATGCATTTGCACCGGTGCCTTCATAACCAAATTGACTTGGTGTGACGCCAGGTCCGACTTGTGTCATCACGGTTCGACCGGTGGTTGGGCGCGATTCTGGGCCGCACGTTGTGCAGGATCCGTCATCATGGGTGTCCCATGCGCTAAAGATGGCGTTCTTTCTGATTTCACCTGTTGCGGTGTTTCTAATCTCTTGCACACCTAAATAAAAAGGTGGGGTCCAGTTTCCGATTATTGAAAAGTATGAAGCGTCGCCAGATTCGGTAATGAGTACATCTCGGGTAATCCATGTCATCTCAGATGTTGATGGAGCTTCCCAGAAAAAGTTGATAGCGATAGCACCCTCTGCATCTGAAACCGCGGCTACAGAATGAGAGTTTGTGGCTCCGAATAGGATTGCGGATAGAAGTAGAGAGGCAGTCAGGAACCTCTTTGTACTTCTTCTATGCAGGTATGTCATCTGGCGTAACCCTTCAGAACCGTCGATGGATTGACTTTACCGTGCAATCTGGCAGTTAGAGAGTCAGGCCTTAAAAGTGATTGGTCATCCAACGAGTATCTCTGTTCAAAAATTTGGGGAATTGCTAGTTTTCCCCCATGAGACCTTACCGCGCAGCCCTTATTTCAGTTATCACTGCAATGACACTAATAATTTCTGGTTGCGGTGGCGGCGCGAAAGTTGACGCTGCTCTTTTAGAGAAGTGTGACCTCTTGTTGGCTAATCTAACGAAACTTACCTACTATCCAACTTTTGCGAAGGTCGATGACCCCAGCGATACCTTTGGTTATTCGAGTATGTCTAGTGGTTCATATGTCGTCACGAATTTAGGAATGGAAACACGCGCGAACGCACGAAAAATGATTTTAGATAAGCACCCTTACCTTGCTGAATATCTAAACCAAGCTACTGGTAATGAAACTTCACTCGATAACGCTATTCGGCTTGTTATGTTAGAAAAAGCGATTGAAGGCACTGGTTTAACGCTCTCCCTTACCGCTGCGCAGAAACAAAACATGAGGGGTGGTTACTTAGACCCTTCCACCAAAATTCTTCAGAAAGAATTGATTGGGCTTGGGCTTGAAACAGATTATGACAGTGATATTCCTGCAGGTTGCGCCTCTCTCGATGATTATCGAGTCAGTCAGGCAGATGTCGATGGAATAAGTTACAACCCATATATGGATAGCGCCGAAAGTAAGTGGTCAGACTTTGAGTACTCAGTTGAGCAAGCGTTTGAGATGGTTGGAATTGCGAATACATGTGAGAAAACAGGAGAATTCTCTTACGAAACTTGTGGAAAGAAAGATTACGTTTCAACAGAGGATTACAGCTCGACTCCATCGGACCCGGTAAATCCTTGGGAGCGTGATTGGAGTTCTACAGACTCAGAGATTATGGCGAAAACTGTCTGGTGTATTGCTAATGGGTATAGCGATTACAACAAAGCCACTGACGGCTGTAGATAATCGGTCATTGAGAGCCGCCTCCGGGATTTGAACCCGGGACCTACGCATTACGAGTGCGTTGCTCTACCCCTGAGCTAAGGCGGCGGGGTTATTAATCCAGTACGACAGAGCCGTTGGGAGTGCTCAAGTGCACTGCAACGATTCCGTTATCGCCATCGTTTGCAGATGGATCTACCCAGTCGATGGTGACATTTTCGAGGGCGCTGAGGATCTCTGATTTAAACCACGATTCAGCGAGTTGATCTGTATCTGCGATGACAATCTTTTCAATCTTTGAAACGGCATTGCCATCCTTTGATGGATGATCTTCAGTGAGCCACTGAATGAAGAATGGTAGTTCGCGTGAATCTGTAATCTCTTTAACGCCGATCTGCTTCCACTTAAGGTCAGATCCATCTGGGCGTGTGCGGTGTCCATCAACGGCATCGCGTCCGAACTTTGTCTCTATTGGTGAAATATCTTCGGTGCTAAAGACCCAAGTGAGCCATCCGCCGCCTTCTTGCGCCTTCTGTGAAACAGCCTTGCCCCATGGAGTTGCTTCAGTTGCTGGGTGATCAAGTGGGCAGACAACTTCGATGTATTGGCCACCTGCAAGAGCAGCTGTGAAATTGCGCGTACCAAAGCGCGGGTGAATTCCTCCATCGACAAATGTTGAACCGATACGTGAGCCGAGGCGTTGTACGGTGTCGGCAAGTTGATCGTGGGAAGTCACATAAGAGATATGGTCTAAGCGCATAGGGTTATTTTGCACTATTGGCGGGGGTGCTTCTTACCAAAGCTACGCGGTGATGCTGGTGAGATCGCAGACGAGATTAGCGGGCGGCAGTGCGCCGGATAGAAGGTAGGCATCGACGGCGTTATCTACGCAGGCAGATCCGCGTCCATGGCCGGTGTGGCCATCGCCATCGAGTGAGATCAGGGATGAGCCTTTAAAGATCTTTGAGAGGCTGACAGACCATGAATATGGGGTGGCGGGGTCGCGGATTGTGCCGATGACGATAATCGGTGCGGTGGTAATTGTTGTAGTGGTGTTGGCAACGCGTTGGGTTTTTGGTTGCGGGAAGAATTGGCAGTGCAGGCCGGCGTATGCGATGTAAGGGCCGAAGATTGGTGCTTTGGCGGCAAACTCTTTGGCATCTTTTGTGAATTCTTCGGTGGTGCGGGCATCGCGCCAATCAAGGCAATCGATGACGGCGCCTGAATCAAAATCATTTGATCTAAATGTGCCATCGGGGTTGCGGCCGGAGTATTCATCGGCGAGTTGTAAGAAGGTGTCACCGAAACCTTGGGTGCTCTCGGTAAATGCTTGGCGCAACTTTGGCCAACCATCGACATCGTCATAGAGTGAAGATGCGATGCCGACAAGAATGAGGGATTCGGTGATGACGCGATCATCGTTATCGCGTGGGTTTTCTTGTGTCAGTGGTTTTGTGGTGGCGTTTTGTAGCGTTGCAATAATGGTTGCGCGTGCTTCTGCGGCTGTGCCGGTGAATGGACAGTCGGTGCGGGTCAGACATTCTTTGATGAATGTGGTGGTGGCGCGATCAAAACCAACAGCTTGCGCGAGGTTCTGATCTTTCATTGGGATATTTGGATCGACTGCGCCATCGAGAACGAAGCGGCCGACTTTTTTCGGAAAGAGTTCGGCGTATAGGGTGCCGAGGTATGTTCCGTAAGATTTTCCGACGTAGTTCAGTGTTGTTTCACCGAGTGCTGCACGCAAGATATCCATATCGCGTGCGGTTTCAAGGGTGGTGAAATGTTCGAGATAATCATTGTTTTCTAGGCACTTTTCGGCAAATCTTTGCGATTCATCGAGTGATTCTTGTAGCTCTGTGGCGTCATCGGGTTTTGGATCGGCAGATAAATTCTCGTTGAGCTCTTCATCGGTGTAGCAATAAATGGGTTCGCTCTCTGCGACCCCGCGTGGATCAAAGCCGACGATGTCATAGCGCTCGGTGATGTCGGGCGAGAAGACGTATTCGGCGGCATAGGCGTAATCAACGCCTGATCCACCGGGCCCGCCCGGGTTTACAACGATCGAGCCTAAGCGGCGGTCTTGATTTTTGGCGGCAGAACGAAGGACTGAGAGGCGGAAGGTGCCGACGGAGAGGTCGTCGTAATCAATGGGAACGCGAAGTTCGGCGCAGTCGTAGTAGTCATAACACTCAGACCACGAAAGGCGTTGTTGTTCGTATTCGGCGAGCGCGGAGAACGTTGGTTCGGCGACGTCGGCTTCTTTTTCTGTTGACGAGCAGCCGGCGAGGATTACGGCCAGGGCGAGTGCGATAACGGAGATGCGAGCGCGCATCAGTTTGCGATCTGGCACATCAGTGCCTCGCATGTAAGAAGTGGTGCTGCGTTATGGCTCAAGTGAGTTCTGGCTTTCATTATTGCGTTGACTTTCCTCACCGTTGAATGTGGTGTGGTTTTATGCGCGTAGGCGGTGATCGCATCTTTCATATCTGTATTGATAAGACTATCGGTGGCACCAGCTTGAACCATCATGACATCGCGGAAGAAAGTTGCGATATCAAGTAAGGCGCCATCGATGCTATCTCGCACCATTCTGGTGGTCCGTGATTTCTGTTCCTTCTCAAGTTCCTTTACCGCCTTAGCGCCGCCTGTTGCCATGCCGCGACCTGTTGCGCCTTTGCCGTATGCCTCTTGCAGAGATGCGATCTCTTTCTCATCGCGTGCTTCGGCTTGTGCCTTTGCTTGGGCGGTAGCCATATCGACCAAGGCCTGTGCTGCTTTGTAGGCATCTGCGATGGTGGAAAGTTGTAGCGGTAGCGACATGATCGTTGATCGGTGGCTGCGCACATCTTCATTGGTGGCGATATAGCGAGCGCGACCGATATGGCCTTGGCTCACGCGAGCTGCGAAATCTGCCATCGCTGGTGCGATTTGATCGCGGCGTTGTAAGAATGCGCTGACAGCAGATGTTGTCGGTGTGCGCAGTTGAATGTGGCGACAACGAGATCTGATGGTGGGCAAGATGTCGTGCAGTGTGGGTGCGCATAGAAGCCAGACGGTGCGAGTGCCGGGTTCTTCAATTGCTTTAAGGAGTGCGTTCGCTGCAGATTCAGTAAGTCGGTCGGCATCTTCCATCACAACGATGCGCCAGCCGCCCATAGATGGTGCCCATGATGTGCGCGTTAATAGTTCGCGTACCTCTTCGATCTTGATCGATAACCCTTCGGTTGTCATGATCTCAACATCGGGGTGGGCATGAGTCTTTGCACTGCGACATTCATTACATGTGGCACAGCCGCCGTGTGGGCAGATCAGTGATTGTGCGAATGCGATAGCAGCCGATGAGCGACCAGAGCCTGGAGGACCAGTAAAGATCCAAGCGTGTGTCATCTCTTGCGTTGCATCGCCATTGCGCGCGGCAAGTGATGCGCCTTGAAGAATTGCGACGGCATCTTCTTGGCCGACTAAGTCATCAAAGACTGTGGCCACTATTTCGCTTTACCTTTACGCACTGGCTTCTTTGGATGTGGCACTTTCTTTACACCTGTTGCTACAGCACTTGCAGCAGAGCGAATTGGTTTAAGGAAACGGTTGCCGGGATCTGGTTTTGTATTGCGGATCAGCGTAGGGATCTCTGCCACGCGTTTAATGATCTCTTCATGGATCTGATCAATTGTTTGTGTGCCATCAACGATGAGATAGCGCTCTGGATCCTCTGATGCAATCTGTAAGAACTCTTGGCGTACGCGTTCATGGAATTCAAGTGGTTCGGCTTCAAGGCGATCGCGTGATTTAAGGCGTGCTAGGCCGACCTCAGCAGGTTGATCAATAACAATTGTGAGTGTTGGAAAGAGTGATTCGGTGGCCCAGCGAGAAATACGTGCAACCTCTGATGGAGAGAGAACACGGCCGGCGCCTTGGTAGGCAATGGAAGAATCAAAGTAGCGATCGGTAATAACAACATCACCGCGATCAAGTGCTGGTGTGATGACAGAGTAGACATGGTGTGCGCGGTCTGCGGCATATAGAAGTGCCTCTGCGCGTGGGCTGATCTCACCAGTTTCGTGTCCGAGCAAAATTTTGCGAAGACCTTGTCCTAAATCTGTTCCACCGGGTTCGCGCGAAAGAACAACGGTTTCGCCTTCTTGTTCCAGCCACTCTTTAAGTAAACGTGACTGTGTAGATTTTCCGGTTCCTTCGCCACCTTCAAATGCGATAAAGATTCCTTCAGTGGGATCTCCGGTGATCGAACCGAGTTCACCTTTAAAGGCGTTAACGATATCGCTCCAAAGAGAAACATTCGGACGGTCTTTCATCTGGTGATATGAGAGCGCACCAATCAGGGCGGCGATTGTTCCTGCGATTAAAAATGTTGCTTGGGATCCATTGAATGCGTATTCGGTGGTGCGCACTGTAAATGTGTGCACACCGAATGCTGCTGCGATGATTGGTGCAATCGCTAAAACTGCAACCAGGGTAATGCGAATCAGTGATTGAACGAAGGCGAAGGTGCGGCCACGAACCTCATCCTTGACCTCCATGCCCAGCATCGTGAATCCGGTAACCCAGGTAATACCTGCGAAGGCGCCGAGGATGATGGTGATAAAGATAGATACGGTGAAGTTTGAAACGAGGGAAAGGAGAATGAGAAGGAAACCTGATGTTGTCAGCGATGCGCCAAAGAGGCGGCGGCGTGAGAATTGTGCAAAGACTTTAGGGCCGGCTGCAATGCCGAGTGCTAGACCAGCAAAGACTGCACCGAATAACACACCGTATGCGGCATCGCCTCCGCCGAGATCACCAACAAATGTACGGGCAAGTCCAATCACGGCGCCAGCTGCAGAGAATGCGCCAACCATTCCAACAACAAGGCCACGAATTACTTTAGATTCGCTGACAGAGCGCCAGCCGTGAATGAGTGCGGCAACAATTGATTCATCATCTTGCTTGCCATAACCTTTATTACTTGGGATCTCTTTAAGTCCCCAGATTGTGACGGCGGCAAATAAGAAACTTATACCGTTGAGGTAGAGCGCGATATCTACAGAGTTACCTTCAAATGATGGAGCAACTGCTGTGATTGCAGATGCAAGAAGTGAGAGCGCGGTAAAGATCACCGCTGCGATTGGGGCTGTTCCGTAACCGGCCAAAAGCATGACTTGGTTGGCATTCGCCAATTTTTCACGGGGGACAAGATTTGGAACTGTTGCATCTTTGGCTGGTGACCAGAAGAGCGTGAGGCACTCAACCAAGATCATCGCGGCATAGAGCCAGAAATATGTATTAACAATTGGAATAGATATGTATAACGCTGCGCGCAGAATATCTACGGTGACCATTAAGCGGCGACGATCAAAGCGATCTGCAAGAACACCTGCAAGTGGGCCAAGGAATACTGCAGGAAGAAGGCGAGCGATGAAGACACCTGCGATTGCATAGTTTGCAGTTGCGTAATCTCCACCTGAAAGTTGTTGGGCGAGGGCAGTTGTTGCTAGAAGTCCGAGCCAATCACCGATGGATGAGAAGACCATCGAGTTCCAGAGCTTGCGAAATGGCCTGATTGATAAAACGCTGCGTCGCGCATCCTGTGCCGGGGCGGCAGGGCGAGGCAGCGATGCGGTCATAGGCGAAAGTCTATCTGGGTGGCAGAAATAGCGATCGTGAGCCTTAAAAGAGGCTCTCTACGCTCTCTTTGAGGCTATAGCGAGATTCAAATCCCATTGCAAACTTTGCAAGGGCGACGTCGGCACACAGGAAGGCGGGATCGCCTGCTCTGCGATCTGCATCAATTGGTGCGATATCGCTGCGGTCCATTGCATCAAGGACAAACTTTACGATTTCGCGTACTGATGCACCGTTTCCGGTTCCGATATTCATCGTGGCTGGCAGCGCTTGTGTGGCATCGGCTGCGGCTAAGTGCGCGGCGGCAATATCACGGACATCAACATAGTCGCGTACACATGTGCCATCTGTTGTTGGGTAATCATGGCCATAGATCACAGGTGCTTGGCCGCCCTTAACGCGGTTAATCACAATGGGGACAAGGTTTTCGACAGAGTTATCGAGCAACGCTTTATTAGCACTCCCTACAACGTTAAAGAATCGCAGTGATGATCCGTGGTTTCCTGGGATCGAAATAAATTCAGTAACTTTTTCTTCAGCCGATAACTTAGATGATCCGTATGGGGAGATCGGTGCGGTTGGGCCATCTTCACGACATGGATCCATGGAATCTGGGCTGCCATATACTGCAGCCGTTGATGAGAAGATAAAGCGTTTTACTCCGTGACGCTTTGCTGATTCGATTAATTCAACGGTGGCGGTGTAATTAACTTCGAGGTACTCATCGGGCTTCTCCATTGATTCACCGACTGCCTTAAGGGCTGCGGTGTGGACGATGCCGGTAAAGCCACCAGAGGCGATCAGTGCATCAACTTTTGTGTAATCACGAACATCAATAACTTCAAGTGGAATATCAATTGCATGTTTTGCGCGTAGGTAATGAACGCGTGATTCAAGGCCTTGATAGAGCGAATCAAGAAGTACAACATCTTTGCCCGCGTGGATAAAGAGGTCAGCGATATGTGTGCCGATATATCCGGCGCCACCAGTAATCAACCACTTCTGCTTATTCACGTGGTGAGTCTAGCCTGCACCCAGAAAGGATCTTTATTTTTTCTTATATCCAGTTGGGCATTTAGGGTCTACGCCAGATATCTCTCTATTTTTTGCACCTGGTTTAACACAGGTTATTTTTTTCTTGACGCCTCCACCAACGCTACCGCCACCATCGATTGAGGTTCCACCGGTGTTTCCACCTGTGACCTCACCTTTCACGCTGATATCTACCCCTTTCTCAGGAGCGGTTGGTGATGTGCCAGTTTTTGGTTTCGGTGGTGTTTTTGGTTTCGGTGTCGTCTTTGGTTTCGCCGTTGCTGTTGGTTTTGCTACCGGGTCAGCATAAATTTCGAAGGATGCAACACCCTCCCGAGGATTATAGATAGCGTTTCCAGCTTGGCTTACCCTAAAACTACACGTGCCTGGTCGCAGGAGCTGAACTACAGTCGGCTCTGTTGCAGTCAATGGAAATGTGCAAATTGTTGGAGATGTTGATACAACTTGAACTGGTAAATTAAATTCAGATGAAATTGCAAGTTTTAAATATCCTTGACTCATATAAACCATACCGGGAGGGTCAAAGTAAAGGGATTGTGCTTTCCTTATTAGGGTTACCGTCACTAAGACAGGTGGCGCTGGATTTAAAGTCGTGCTTCCTGGGGCTTCTACGGCTACCTGACAACTTCCTGCCGCTTTTGGTTGAATTAAACCGGTTGAGGTTACAAGACAGATTTCGGGAGTGCGTGAGTTGTAGGTTACAGGCACTCCTCCACTTGATGATGCATTTATTTGAATAGCGTTATTATCAACGAAGTATTCCCTCTGAGGTGTAGAAGCAGAAACCGTTTGGTCTTTCTTTGGAATCACCTTTGGTGGTCGTGGAATATTTCTCATATCAAGATACATTGGAGAAGTCGGAACATATTTCGAATCCCGCGTCTGCACATTATTATAAATATCTTCTTCAATATGCGTGATCACATAGAGTGTATTTGCTAAATCAAAACAATTCCTCGATAGTTCAAAGGAAACTACGTTTTGATTTGGCACATCGTCCATCCAGGTAGTTGCTCCACAAGAACTGACATCTTTCCGAGCAGAACCAGCAACTCCGGTCGGCGACACATAAGCAGATGCCGTTACTGATAATTTCTTGGTTCCCTCGTATGGAACTTTTGGAGCGTCCAACCAGAGATGCCCCGCATTACCTACGTAGTCCGCCAGAAAAGGCAGTATCTTTATGCGAAGCAGTAGGTTGCTCGATGTGAAAGTGGTAGGTCCTACTGTCCCAGCAAACGTCAATTTAATATTAATCAGGTCAGGGTTTGCTGCGTAAACATACACATCCATGCTTCTGAGATGGTGGTCGTTTCTCAGGCCTTCTGGGTTGGTTGAACTGAGAGGACTGAATGATTCAAAAAGTACTGAGTTTGCCTTGGCTGAAACTGGAACGATTACTTGCGCAAGAAAAAGAAAAAGAACAAGAATGGACAACTTCTTTAGTGGTCTGTTTCTACTTCTCACAACTCTATTGTTGTCCAAAATTCTCTTTTTTTCTATAAAAAAATGGTGTTGGTATGGTCAGAAATGAATTAACATAGGGGATATCAACGAGGAGGTCTTGTGTCTGAAGTAGAAAAGAATTCAAATGAGGGCACTTCAACATCTGAGCCCGCTCGCGAGAAAGGCTCACTAGCGCCTGTCGGGCTATTGGCGATTCTCCTCGCTCCTCTGGTGATTGTTACCTCAATCTTTTTTAGCTATTCAGAAGTGGGTGACTTCACCCCACCGATAACCAATGAGGTCAAAGTTTCTGTCATTCTCTCAGCCCCTCAATTTCTAGAATTTAGTTCAGGAAATGTTTGTGACGGGAAAGGACAGCTCTCAGGGCTATCGCGCGCAACGCTACAAGTTGGGGCAGCTGGTTGGAGTGAATCGACAAAGTTGGGTGAAGGCATTTTGAACGTACAAGGAAAATGCGAGTACGCGGCCACAATTACTCCGCCATCTACATTTCTAGGTGGTGCAATTAACGCCACTGTGGCATTTTCTTTTGGAACATCCCGAGCTGTTACTTTAAATGTTGGAGAGAACCCACCATTCCAAGGCGTCAAACTCGATATTAATCTCGGCTAACTCTTTTCTAATTAATCAAAATTGAGTTCGTATGTTCCTTGCGCTTCAATGAAGTAACTCCTTGAGTAATCTGATAATTCTTGGCCAGTAGTTAAGTCATAGAATTTAACTGTGAAGGAGCCAGGATAAACCTGATACTTGCCTTCACTCACAGCCGGCTGTGATGTTGTACCTGCTGCCAAGTTGTTTATGTAGATAGATACGCCGGACTCGGATGGATACTTGATGTTAATGACTGCGGGTGCTTCAGGAAGCCACTCAACTTTTCGAAAGATTCCAAGTGTCGTTGAGTACGTAGCCGTAAACTTCCCAGTTATGGGTAGGCCGCTCATATTTGCACCGGCTGCTGAGTAGTCAACTGAAGCTGAACCCTTCCAACCATTCCAAGATGCGTTCGATATCCATTTCTCTGCGCTGGAGTCTGACCAGTTACTAAATCTTGTGGGGAAGAATCGGATCCCTGCGTTTTCTGTTGAGTTATTGAAATAAGCAGTATTTCGGGTAGCACCTAAATAGAGGCGTTCCTCGGCGGCGGCAAGGGGAGAGCTTGCTAGAAAGATTACTGATTGGATTGAAAAGTAGAGAGAGAAGAGAAAGGCGATCATTCCAAGGGAGACAAACCCTTTGGAATTCTTCTTTTGCCAAGCCCCAAGACTTTTGATTCGGAGTTGAGCATTCTCTAACAAAATACTCTTTTGCTTGATTTTTTGTGGCTGTGCTTTGATGGTCGGTTTGAATTGTGCATTCTTTGTCTGTGTGGGTTGAAAAACACCTGGTTCGGATTTTTGAGGCGGTGGGGTTATAGTCGCTTGCTTTGTTTCTTGAACTAAAAGAATCTGTTGATTTGGTTTTGCTCGTTCTACACCAAGTGCTTGTTGTCTCGTGGCTTGGCAGTACCCACAAAATTGCGCAATCAGACCAAAGGGATTTTTACAGACAAAACATGTAAGGAGAAATTCATCTCCGGTTCCCTCTTCAATCGTCATTGATTAGACCCCAGACCGCACGCGTCGCATGCTTTCTTATTACCTGCTTTGCCACAATTGGCACAATCTTTACTCTTATCAAAATCTGGACCGTAGATTGGTTTATTTCCACTCACTGACTCAGTAATTGTTATCTCACTCGGTGGAGTCACTTCAACTTGAGGGGGTGGAGTCACTTCAACCTGTGCAGGTCGGGGTGTGGTTTTAACTGTTTCCGAAACAACCACGCCATCCCATACCTGACCACAGGTGGGGCAGTTGACCACAACTTTAGTTCCGCAAACTGCACAGAACTTATCAGCCGGACCGAGACCGACCCCACAGTTCACACAGAATTTAGCGGTCATTGGATGGCGGGACTTCCGTTACGGGCGGTTCAGCCTTAGATGGGGTTGGGGTTGGCGTTGGCGTTGGAGTTGGCGTTTTTGGTGGTGGATTCAGTGGTGAAGCAGGTACAGACCATACATATTTACCCTTGGTATTTGGTAGGCAAGTAAATTTCTTTGCTGAATCAGTCGTACCAACAGTACATGGCTTTCCTTTCACAGCTTTCACAACTTTCGGGGTTACCGTGACTTTAGGAGTCGTTGTGACTTTAGGAGTCGTTGTGACTTTAGGTGCTGCTGTGGCTTTAGGAGTCGTTGTGACTTTAGGTGCTGCTGTGGCTTTAGGTGCTACAGGTGCAGCTGTTGGCTTGGTTGGAACCTGAGCGATACCGATTCCATTTTCATCTAACACTCGCTGGATGAGTTGAACTTCAGCCAAGAGTTGAGAAACTGTGGCTTGAGATGCCTTATCTGTTGCTGTACTCGTAGTTAAGGTCCAGCCAGCAATGAATGAGATGAGTGACATCACTGTGGAGATAGCGATTACTTTGGGTAGCGAGACCCCTGATTTTGACCCACCTAACATGGCTTCAATATTCTGGTCAGCATTTGAATCACTTACTCCAAGTCGTTTTCGGTCGGTAGCCACTTCTTCTTTATAGGTTCGAATCTTTCCTGATTCGCTAAAAAACCATCCACGCCTTCCCCGAATTGGGTCTACAACTATTGTGATTTTGCCATCCTGAGCAAAAAAGTTCGCCTGAATAAACTTATCGTGGTCGGAGAGAAATACACCAAAATTAGGGTGCGAGTGAAACCAACCAATAAGTGTTGACCCTTCTGGTTCTTTCTCCAACTGCTCATAAATAGCATTCCATGAATCATGGGTGAAGGTAAGTTGAGTCGAAGCGCCAACGGTGTGCTGGGCAGGAAGCACATTTGTTACGTATGCAGTATCTCCGTCAAGATGGCCCACCAAAAATCCACCGACCTCAATCTGGGTTTCGGAGAAGCAGTGATCTTCAATCTTCTTCATCATTTGATCTGAACATTGAATTGAGAATTTTGCAGGATTCATTGATTGCTCCGATCTAAGCGATAACGTCGGGTGCCATTATCTGATTTGAATTCGACTAAGGTCTGCATGGGCCAATGATCCGGATTAATTATTTTCGTCGCAAGCTCATCACGCAGTGAAATTCTAGACGCTAGATTTACTGTGAGTGTGAGATCACAATTTTGACATGTTCCTTGCTTTTTCATTAAGTCCTTATAGCCAAATTTACTCGGGGTTGGACATGAGGGACACTCATCGATTGTGATGAAGTCATCGTAGAAACTCAGGATTGCATCCTCTGTTTCATTAAATGTTGCCCATATTTCGTTCATTACTGCTGGAAGAACGGCGGTTCCTTGTGTCTCAATAAAGTCAAAGTGGAACGGGCAATCATCTGAAATCTCAACTACTGATGTGAATGTTGCCATCTGTTCGCCAAGCATGCGCCACACCTTATTTTCAAGCGCGTAAAAATCTTTCTTTCCTACTAAATACTTAATTGCCTCTTGAGTTTGAATTCCAGCGATAATTGATGAGGTCGTGGCATTGGTTGGTGCATGCCCACCCTCCATCTCTTCAACTCCAAGAAGTTTGCATGAGAGCCTTTTAGTAAGTGCTTCCCAATCTTTATCTCCCATGGTGCAGGCATAGCATGGACCATCGGGTACGAAGGTCTGAACTTTTCCCATAAGGCCTTCGATGGCTGCGTCAATCCAAACCTTTCCTGTCCGCTTTGCTGCAGCCCCCAACCACACTCGAGCCTCACGGTTATCAAGTCCGGCGAGAATGAGATCAAATTGAAGTAAGAAGGCATCCCCTAATTCTTGAATCGGAGAGGTGAAGTAATTAGCCTTTACATCAACATTCATTCGTGACGCTTCCCGAGCAAGCACTTCAGCTTTGAGTTTCAACTCATCTTCTTTGCGGAAAAAAACACATCTGGCCAAGTTTGTGTGCTCGATGATATCCATATCAACTATCGTGATATTTCCAACGCCAACTAAAGCAAGGTTTTTGACGATCTCGTTTCCGAGCGCGCCAGCACCAACAACCAAAACTTTTGAAGAGAGCAGGGCTTTCTGATCCCACCACGTTATCAATTCTTGACGATGGTAGGGGCTCTCTGAAGTCAGATCTATCTGAACTCCTTCAGTTTGGTTGATATTGCTCATCGCTACCCAGCGATAATTTCAGGAATTAAGCGCAGCGTGTCACCTTCGGCAACGCTTGACTGCATCAGGGTGCTTGAGTCATTCAACTGCTTTGCCGATTCTTTGTGATGGAACTTGTATGACATAGATGTTCCGTCTGGGCTAACCAAAGGCATCTTCAATTCTTTGATTAGTGCAGCGATAATTCTAACAACTGGTGCATCGTTAGGAACCGAAACTGAGTGTCGTTGTGACTCTGCAGCGTCAGTTACTGTGATATTTATCTTGCTCATTTTTCTGCTTTCCTTTAGTTGGGTGATTAACTGAGGCGACCAATGCCGCCAACTTGTTGAGTTTTTCCAGCTTTTTCGCGGAAGCGAATAATTGTTCCACCGATGGTTACATCCATAAGATCCTCAAGTGCAATCCGAGTTTCAACACGACCACCAACAGAACATGGGCGACTTGGGTCAACACTCTCTAAATAAGAGCGTCCACCCTGTGCGTAAACCCTGGCATGGATGGGAGAAATGGTTGGATCTTTAATCAAAGTGATATCAGCCTGCGGTGACGATCCAATATTGATATCTGTCTTGTAGAGAATGAATTGCTTGCCTGCCATTCCGCCAGCGATTATCTCAATCCATTGTGTGCGCGCAGCTTGCTCGAGAAGTGCCATCGCCAAACCAACAAATAATCCGGTAAGCGTAATTCCTAACAACTGACCAGCCCAATCTAATCCGGTAGGCATAAAATCGAAGATAAATCCGCCAAGGAAGCCACCTACAGCACCTCCACCAACGCATAGACCTGTTCTCTTGAGTGACCGTGAAGCCACTCCCACAGTTAGCCCAGCGGCAATACCAACTAAGAGCCATGCTAAGCCACGAGGTAAGTGAAGGCTATTTCTTATCCAGTCATTAATAACTTCTTCGGATTCATTATTGGCATAACGTTCCTGTGCTGTTTGGTAAATTCCCTCGATCATGGATGAATAAAAGAGGTTTGCAACCTGCCCGATCGCAAGCCCTGTAACAATAGAAGTTGGGAATGCGATTGCTGCCGCTATTCCAACCTTTGAGGCTATTCGAGTGGAAGCTGCATCCGTAATTGAAACACTCATACCAATAACAAATGCAAGGATGAATGTAAAAGTTAAATTCACTACAGTTGTGCTTGCGTTTTCAAGAGGACCGCTGAATAAAACTCTTTGCAATCCAAAAGCTAGTAAGCCACCTACGATTCCACCGGCAGTCAATGTGAGAATTGCCAGCCCACCAGAATTCTTGGACTTGGCGCCCGGAGTGTTGGCACCAACTTCACGCACCATGGTGACCTGCTTGTCGCGCTCCATCTGTTCAACAATCCGAGTGACCTCTGGATTATCTAATTGATCAAATGAGATATCTATTCTCTTTGGATCTTCTCTATCTGACATTGGATCTCCTTGTTTGGGTTGTTAGTTCAATGTTATTTCGGTAGTGCCCGGCCCAAATGTGTGATTTGCCAGGGGTAATTCAGCTTGATGCTCTTGAGTCCACTCTGCTGCAACCGCACTTAGCGGGGACAGAATGTTGTAATCTGTAAATTGCAGCATGTTTCCAATCTTGATCACGACATCTACTAGTCGAAACCCTGCAACCCAGAAATCTGCAATACAAATTTTCTCTGCATTGAAGTTTGGGTGAAATACAACATCACCACCAGCGGTCCTAGCTAGCGGTGGCAATTTTGGATATCCGGCAGGAAGCTCAAGATCAACGACGGTTTGCTCGACCAACATAGGTTGACCACTTTGATTTTGGCGAAGAGATGGAACACCGATGTAGGCGATTCGGTACTTATCAAAAGGAGCAGTACCCAACGGCATAATTTTTACTCGGAGGTCTCCGTCAAATGCTTCACGAAGTTCTCGGTAGTCATTTTCTAGTCTGCGGGCATTTCCTGACATATCTACTCCTTAGGCCCTGCTGGGCATCCGTATTTTGAACAACCGCCATTTTCTTCCCAACAATCTAGATGGTGACCAGAAGAGCACTCTGGGCAACGTGGGCCTCGTGTTTCATCAATATCCCCGTGGCAATATAGGCATGAAATCATGAGTGTGTTTACCCTATCGACAATCTGAGAGACCAATCATCGGCTTCGAGTTCTTCTCGTGTTTTCGTTATTTCTCCTCGTCGACCACTTGCTAGTGAGTATGAGTAAATGGTTGCATCTGCAGGGATATCATAGAAAGTGGCATTGAATTCACATCCCAAAAATGTCGAATCGCCGTAGCGCGGAAACGATGCAAAACCCACTGTAACTCCATCTACTTCGAGCTCAACATCTGCACCCGGAATATCAAAATAGCCCCAACTAATGTCATAACATTCTTCGTCTATCAGTGTGAGAGCAACATCAACACTCACTGGTTCAGGTGACTTAGTAAAAACAAATAAACCTGCAACTAGTACAAGGGCGAGAGTGCCTCCAGCAATTGAAAAAATCAACGCATTTTTATTTTTAGGTAATTCTGGCGTGACATACGGTGCCGCGTTATTAAAAACTGGGGGTTGCTGGGGTTGAGGAATACTCGGTGTGTATTGGGTCGGCGTGAATTGGGTCGGCGGGCTTTGAGGAACGTTTGCCGGCTGCCCTGTCGTAAGCGATACACCGCACGCAGTACAGAAGCGAAGCCCTGTTAGTTTTGAGTGATCTAGGTGGCAAGGCATTAGCCAAGAGTAAGGGGGCGCATACTCCTTTTCAAGAATGACCTCATGGCCAAAAGATGACTAGTCACCTATTCAGGCTTCTTTTTCTTCGCTTTGCCAGTTGCCGCCTTCTTGGCGGCTTTCTTCTTTGCAGCCTTTTTAACAGTGTTTTTCGTTAGTGATGGCGAAGTGTCGCCCGCCTTTACCTTTGCCGCCTTCTTACGTGACTTCTTTGGAGATGGGCCGTTCTCAGCTTCCCATGCACGACGTCCGGCTAATAGCTCGAGTGCGCGATCCATTGTGAGCGCTTCAAGCGTGTCACCACGGCGCAGTGTTGCATTTGTTTCGCCATCGGTGACATACATTCCGAAGCGACCATCTTTAACAATAACTTCTTTACCTGTGGCGGGGTCTGGACCAAGTTCTTTCAATGGTGGTTTTGCAACACCACGACGACGCTCTTTTGGTTTTGAGTAAATCTCAAGTGCTTCATCAAGTGTGAGTGAGAAGAGTTGATCTTCTGATGTGAGTGTTCTGGAGTCAACGCCGGCCTTTAAGTATGGACCATAGCGACCATTTTGAATCGTAATATCTTCACCTGATGAGTTGGTACCAAGGATGCGCGGTAGTGAGAGAAGTTTGAGTGCATCATCAAGTGTGATGGTATCAAGCGTCATTGTTGAAAGAAGAGATGCTGTCTTTGGTTTTGGCGCATCTTTCTTCTTCCGCTTCTTCTTCGGTTCACCCTTATCGTTAAGTTCAAACGGTTCTTCTGGAAAAATCTCAGTGATGTAAGGACCGAAGCGACCTGACTTTGCGATGACTTCAAAGCCAGTTGTTGGATCAAGACCGAGTTCGCGTTCACCAGATGGGGCGGCTAGTAACTCGATTGCTTTAGCAAGTGTGAGTTCATCGGGTGCTAAGCCTTCAGGAATATTTGCAAGTTTACGATCTTCATCTGGCAAGTTCTGTTGTAGGTATGGACCGTATCGACCCACACGGATTTCAATATCTGCTGAGAGATTCATCGTGTTTGTTGCGCGTGCATCGATCACACCAAGATCTGCGGCAAGTACCTCAAGGCCTGGCTCGCCATCGTGTCCATAATAGAAATCGCGGAGCCAATCGATACGAGTGGCCTCACCGGATGCGATCTTGTCGAGATCTTCTTCCATACTGGCGGTGAATTCGTAATCAACTAACTTTGTAAAGTGCATTTCAAGAAGACCGGTAACAGAAAATGCTAAGAAGGTTGGGACAAGTGCGCGGCCGCGCTTATAAACATAACCGCGATCTTGGATAGTCTGCAAGATGGATGCAAATGTTGAGGGGCGACCAATACCGAGCTCTTCTAGTTTCTTGACAAGGGTTGGCTCTGTATAACGCGCTGGTGGCTTTGTGTCGTGGCCTTCGCAAGAATATTCACTCACCTTTACGGATTGACCCATTGTCATGGCAGGTAAGCGCTTATCGGTTGACTCTTCATCAACCTTGGTGTTCTCGTCTGGAATATCGTCATAGGCAGCTAAGAAACCTGGAAAGGTAATGACGCTTCCATTAGCGCGGAAAATTGCGGCCTGCTTATCTGATGTGGTGACATCAAAGTCAACGCGCATCTGCATCTTTTTAGCATCCGCCATCTGGGAAGCCACAGTGCGCTTCCAGATCAAGTCATACAACGCGAATTCATCACGCGAAAGCTCAGGCGCTAACTCACCTGGAGTCTTAAAGGAATCTCCTGCAGGGCGGATCGCTTCATGTGCTTCTTGGGCATTCTTTGTCTTACCTTGGTACAAGCGTGGCTCTGCTGCGACATGGTCGGCCCCATATAGAGACTTTGCAGCAGCGCGTGCTGCTTGAATTGCCTGCGCCGATAAGTTAACTGAATCGGTACGCATGTAGGTGATGTAGCCGTTTTCATATAAACGTTGTGCAATACGCATGGTGATTTGTGCGCCCCAACCAAGGCGTGATCCAGCATCTTGTTGCATTGTCGATGTTGTAAATGGTGGCTTTGGTCGTTCAGTGCGTGGAGATTCCTCCATCGACTTAACAACGAGTGGTTGACCCTTAAGTGAATCAACGAGTGCACGGGCACTTGTCTCATCGAGTAAGAGAATGTTTTCAAGAGATTTCTCTTTTACCGCACCATCTGCGCCAAAGTCACTTGTAGCCGCTACTTTCTTGCCCTCAACGTTAAGTAAGCGAGCAGTGAAACCAAGTTCGCAGGTAGCGTTAAGATCCCACCAACTGCTTGAGATAAAGGCCATACGTTCGCGTTCTTTTTCAACAATGAGTTTTGTTGCAACAGATTGCACGCGACCTGCCGAAATGCGCGGCATGACTTTCTTCCATAGGACCGGCGATAGACGGTATCCATAGAGGCGGTCAAGAACACGACGTGTCTCTTGTGCATCAATCAGGTGGTAATCAAGATCGCGAGTATTTTCTACCGCTTCTTGAATTGCTTCCTTTGTAATTTCATTAAAGACCATTCGCTTAATTGGAATCTTTGGTTGCAAGACTTCAACTAGGTGCCAGGCGATTGCTTCGCCTTCGCGGTCCTCATCCGTTGCCAGAATCAGTTCGTCAGCGCCCTTCATCAACTCTTTTAATTCAGCAACTTTCGCCTTCTTATCAGGGTTGATGACATATAAAGGTGCGAAATCATTTTCGATATCAACGCCCTCTTTAGACCAAGGAAACTTCTTGACCTCTTTAGGAATATCAGCAGCGCGCTGTGGCAGATCTCGGATATGGCCGACGCTAGCCTCGACGATGTAATCATCGCCAAGGTAGCCGCCAATTTTGCGCGCCTTCGCTGGTGATTCAACGATGACGAGCTTTTTAAGATCTTTTGCCATGAATACCTAAGTGGGGAAACCTTTTCTAGAGGTTCTTAGTACTCGATAGAAGTTGATTGACGGCGATTGCGAATGAGGGCGGCAACGATAAACGCTGTCGCTACAAGTGCAATTACAGTCGACATTGATGATTGTGTTGGTAGCGCGAAAGAAACAATTGCTGGAGTAATCAAGAGACCAACAAGGTTCATCACCTTAATCAATGGGTTAATCGCAGGACCTGCTGTGTCCTTAAATGGATCTCCAACAGTGTCACCGATGATTGTCGCAGCGTGGGCTTCTGAACCCTTTCCACCGTAATTTCCATCTTCAACCATCTTCTTAGCGTTATCCCACGCACCACCTGAGTTCGATAGGAATACAGCCATCAGGGTTCCGGTGCCGATTGCCCCTGCAAGGTATGCACCAAGTGCGCCAACGCCGAGACCAAAGCCAACAGCGATTGGAGCCATGACAGCCAAGATTCCTGGTGTGACAAGTTCGCGGAGTGAATCGCGAGTACAGATATCAACAACGCGACCGTACTCAGGCTTCTGAGTTCCGTTCATGATTCCTGGGTGCAACTTGAACTGGTTACGAACTTCCATAACAACAGCACCTGCAGCGCGTGAAACCGCGTTGATTGCAAGACCTGAGAACAAGAAGACCACTGCTGCACCGATGATCAAGCCTACGAGGTTACGTGGGTCTGCAACATCTAGAACACCTTGGAATTGTGGAGCAACTTCTGTTCCAGCTGCAACTGCTTCTTTCACTGCGGTCTTGATTGCATCTGTAAATGCACCGAAGAGCGCTGTTGCTGCTAATACTGCCGTTGCGATTGCAATTCCCTTTGTGATCGCCTTTGTTGTATTTCCAACTGCATCAAGGCTGGTAAGGATCTTTGCGCCATCACCCTTAACATCGCCTGACATTTCTGCAATGCCTTGCGCGTTATCTGAGATAGGACCGAATGTATCCATCGCAACGATCACACCTACTGTTGTAAGAAGACCGGTACCTGCGATTGCGATTGCGAAGAGGGATAAGACGATTGATCCGCCACCGAGCAAGAAGGCACCAAATACTGCTGATGCGATCAAGAGCGCTGAGTAGACAGCAGATTCAAATCCGACTGAAATACCAGCCAAAATCACTGTTGCAGCACCTGTCTGTGATGATGCTGAAACATCGTTAACTGGACGACGACCAACTTCGGTGAAGAAGCCGGTGAGTACCTGAATTGCTGCCGCAAGTGCGATACCGATAAGAACTGCGCCGAATGTAAGAACGCGTGGGTTGATATCGCCTGCTTCAGCCAAGATGTCAGCATTTGGTGCAATAAGACCGTTCAGTGTTGCTGGTAGGTATGTAAATGTTGCAAGACCTACGAGAACTGCTGAAATGATTGCTGATAAGAAGAATGAGCGGTTGATTGCAGTCATTGCTGACTTATCTGTGCTGCGCAACTTCGTAAGGAAGATACCGATAACAGCGGTAACGATTCCGATTGCTGGAACGATCAATGGATAGACAAGACCTTCGACACCGAAGGCTGCCTTACCCAAGATAAGAGCTGCAACGAGTGTGACCGCGTATGACTCGAACAAGTCTGCTGCCATACCGGCGCAGTCACCGACGTTATCGCCTACGTTATCTGCAATTGTTGCAGGGTTACGTGGGTCATCTTCTGGAATATTCTTTTCAACTTTACCAACGAGGTCAGCGCCGACATCTGCTGCCTTTGTAAAGATACCGCCACCGACGCGCATAAACATCGCGAGCATTGCAGCGCCAAAACCAAATCCTTCAAGAACTGTTGGTGCATCTGATTTAAAGAGAACAACGGCGCCTGCAGCACCAATAAGTCCGAGACCAACCGTTGTCATACCAACAACGCCACCTGTGCGGAATGCGATCTGAACCGCACCAGCTGCACTTCCTTGGCGGGCAGCTTCTGCAACGCGAACATTTGCGCGCACAGCTAGCCACATTCCGTTATATCCAACGAGTGCTGAGAACGCCGCACCCATAAGGAAGAAGAGCGAGCGCCCAATCTTGATCGACATCGACTCTGCAGGGAGTGCAAAGAGTAGGAAGAAAACGATTCCAACAAAGTAAGACAAGGTGGTGAACTGGCGCTTGAGATAAGCGGCGGCACCTTCCTGAACTGCCTCGGCGATCTCAATCATCTTGGCTGTACCTTCACTAGCTGCCAAGACCTGGCCTCGAAGAACCCATGCGATGGCAAGTGCTGCCAGCGAGATTCCTAGGACCACGTATGTGATGTTGAGTTCTTTACCTATTACTTGGACTGCTTCACTTGAAGCTGCGGCGTAAATGCGCATCAGGTCTCCTCCGTTGGAGATTTTTGGGGCTGCGCCTGTATGCGCAACACGAGATGACGGAGATTGTAGGTCTTTACCTATTTATTACGCCAACTCCGCAGGGGGTATTGGGCTAAAAAGGTTGTCTAGCGGGCCGACCGAGGGAGAAAATCTAGGTAAAAGCCATCCCTCCCACCTATCCTGCCTATGTGAACTCTCTGATCAACTCCCTCCAGCCAGAGACTCTAATCTCAACTTTTGGCTTCATCGGAGTCCTCGCGATCTTGTTTATGGAGACTGGATTGTTGGTTGGAATTCTTTTTCCGGGGGATTCTCTCCTCTTTCTAGCAGGTCTCGGTGCATCAGGGGCGGCCAGCCAAGCGCTCAATGGTGTTCAGCTTCCATTACTTGGCTTACTTATTGGCGCGCCGATCGCTGTTATTACAGGATCACAGACTGGCTACTTCATTGGCCACAAATATGGGAAAAAATTATTTGATCGCCCCAATAGCCGAATCTTTAATCAGGCTAAAGTCGAAGCGACACAGAAGTGGTTACTTAGATATGGGCTTGGCAAAGCGCTCTTTCTCGCTCGCTTCACACCTTTTGTGCGCACACTGATTAATCCGATGTGCGGAATCATCGGAGTTCCACCAAAGAAGTTTTTCTTCTGGAATAGCGTCAGCGCGATTATCTGGGCTGATGGAATTATCTTGGCTGGTTACTTCTTGGGTGAATCGGTAAAAGATTCACTAGAAACATATCTCTTGCCGATCACATTACTTGTTTTACTGATTACGACGCTGCCAGTTATCTTCGAACTCTTCCGCGAATGGCGAACAAAGAAGGAATGGTCTTAAAGATCTAGATCAGCTAAAGAAAATGCAGTGCGGTAATCAAGTCCTGCCGCTTCGATCGCATCCTTTGCACCGCGTTCAACAATAACTGCAACACCTACAACAATCGCACCTGCTTCTTTCAGCGCTTCAACTGCTGTTAAAACTGAACCACCTGTTGTCGATGTATCTTCAACGGCTAGAACACGTCTTCCCTTTACATCTGGCCCTTCAATGCGACGCTGTAATCCATGCGCTTTCTCTGCCTTGCGAACAACAAATGAATCAAGTGCGCGTCCCTGACTTGCGGCAACGTGCATCATTGCTGTTGCAACAGGGTCGGCACCGAGGGTTAAACCACCCACTGCATCAAAATCTAAATCTTTAGTGAGATCAAGCATTACCTGGCCAACAAGTGGAGCTGCGACGTGATCGAGTGTGATGCGTCGTAGATCAACGTAGTAATCCGCCTCTTTACCTGAAGAGAGAATGACTTTTCCGTGAACAACAGCCTTATTTTTGATCTCTTCTCGGAGAAGTTCATGTGAGTCCATGGGTAAACCTTACATCGTGATTGCTAAGCACTTACATTGGCGCCATGGATATGCAGCGGCTGGAGACGGCTCGTTTATTTCACCGCTTTGGTTACGGGCCTAAGCCAGGTGAATTCCCTAGCGCACTTAATCAAGGTCTCGCCGCAACTCGGCAAAATGTTTTAAAGATAGATGCACAAACGATCGTGGCACCAGAATTCACCGATCCCGGCCCACGTCCTGCACCCAATAGCCCTGACATTGTTGAGTACTCGCGTTCGTTGCGGTACCAAAACCAACTTTTACTTCTTTGGTGGTTGGATCAAATGGTTGTAACCGCTAACCCGCTCAATGAAAAGATGACTTGGTTCTGGCATGGTCACTGGGCGACATCACTCGGAAAAGTGAGATACCCGCTTCCGATGTATAACCAGAATGTGACTTTGAGAAAATATGCACTTGGTAACTTTGCAGAATTTGCGCAGGCAATGTTCTTAGATGGAGCGTTGCAGTTGTGGTTAGATGGTGGAGAGAACACAGTAAAAGCTCCAAATGAAAATCTTTCAAGAGAGATGATGGAGTTATTTCTTCTTGGTGTAAATCGCTACTCAGAAAACGATGTCAAAGAGTTAGCCCGCTCTTTTACAGGATATCGAGTATCACGAACCTCGGGTGTGATGAGCACCGCCTCTCGCCGGAGAGATAATGGCTCTGTCACAGTACTTGGAAAATCGGGTGCGATGTCGCCTCAAGAAGTAATCGCACACCTTGTTTCACAAGAAAGTTGTCAGAGATTCATTCCTGAAAGAGTTTGGTATCGGTTTATCTCATCGGCTAACCCTTTGCCAGAGAACCATTCCACAATTTCTGCCTTTGCAACACGAGATATTAAAACCTTAGTGACAACTCTAATTAATGATCCTGCTCTTTCTAGTGTTGATAACTCAATTGTTAAATCTCCAGTCGAATGGTTTGTAGGTGTCTCTCGGGCGCTTAACCTCACGCCTTCGCAACTCCCTTCATTTACAAAGCTCTACGGTTATCTTGAAAAGTTATCGCAGCTTCCCTTTCAACCACCAAACGTTGGTGGTTGGCCCACAGATCAAGCGTGGCTCAGTTCGGCGAGCGCTCAGTACAGGCTTGCCTTTGCGACATGGCTGGCTTCACTTGCAAATCTCTCTGAATTGGCTGCAGTTGCGCCGAACAACCGAGTTGAGTATTTATTGGATTGGTTGGGAATTGTGGAGTGGAGTGCTCGCACAGATTCTGCGCTACGTGCCGTCCGCGATAACCCCCAAAGACTTCTTACCCTCGCAATCTGTAGTCCTGAGTATGTGGTGAGCGCATGATCGAAAAACCAGTTTTCTCTCGTGAGCAATTAGGAATGAGCGTCTTTACGCGACGACAATTCCTTAAATTCTCTGGTGTAGCCGCCACTAGCGCAGCAATTCTTTCCGTTGATGATGTTGCTTATGCGGCCACTACGCGTCCGCTTCCACTCGGTACACCGATTCTTGTTGTGCTTTCTCTCTATGGTGGTAACGATGGACTCAACACGGTTATTCCATTTAAGGACTCAATCTATTACGCATCACGACCTGGAATCACATATAAACCTGAAACCCTGCTTCCGCTCTCTGATGATCTCGCACTTAATCCATCAATGTCTGGAATAAAATCGTTGTGGGATACGCAGAAGGTTGCAATTGTTCGTGGCGTTGGTTATCCAAAACCTGACCGTTCACACTTTTCTTCTATGGCGATTTGGCAATCAGGTTCTTCACAATCAAGTCGTGACACAGGTTGGCTTGGTCGTTGGCTTGATACCCAACCGTTAGATCCGATGTCAGCAATTAGTTTGGGTAGCATCCTTCCTCCAATGTTGGTTGGAAAGAAGCAGAGCGGTTCTGCTTTGCCTCTTGGTGGATTGAATGTCCCGAGCGGTGTAATCGGTGCAGCGTGCGCGCGTTTGTCTGCCCCATCACCCACTGATAATTCGTTGATGGCAGCGGCAGCAACCTCGATGCGTAATTTGTTTAGTGTTTCATCAAATGTGACACCTATCCTTGCAAAACCTGCTCCTGTTGCACAAGATCTTCCTGCCATTGATGGCGGAAATGCCGGTGGCGATACAAACTTGGCACAACAACTCAATGTTGTTGCAAAACTTATTGCAGCAGGAGCACCAACTAAGGTCTGGTCTGTTTCTTTAGGTGGCTTTGATACTCACGCCAATGAAGCAAATGCACAATCACTTCTCTTAGGCGCTGTCTCAACAAGTGTGACAACTTTCCTGAGTCAATTAAAGGCATCGGGTCGCTCGAAAGATGTCACTGTGCTTATTTACAGCGAGTTCGGTCGCCGCGTTAAAGCTAATGGTTCAGAAGGCACCGACCATGGAACCGCAGGGCCAGTATTTCTTGTCGGGGACCGCGTTCAAGGTGGCTTCTATGGGGATCAACCATCACTTACTCAACTTATTGATGGAGATTTAGCGGTAACAACTGACTTTAGAGATATCTATGCAACGATTCTTGAAAAAGTATTAAAGACCCCTGCTGAGAAAGTACTAGGAGTATGGAAGGGTCGCACTAACGCGATAAAGAGTTAACTCTCTTCTTTATAGATAATTACTTCTGATTTTCTACGTATCGCCAGAGATTTTGGTGGGTTCTCAGATATCAGTGCATCAACTTCAATGCGCAACTTAGCAACTTCAATTGCCATATTTGCCATCGCAGATTCAAGTTCAATAATTCGCTTGATACCAGCATGGTTAATTCCTTCACCAATCAGACGTTGAATGGTGCGAAGGGATGCGATATCCCGCAGCGAATATCTACGGTTTCGACCAACGGTACGAGAAGGAGAAACTAAACCTAAACGATCGTACTGGCGAAGTGTTTGTGGGTGAAGCCCTGAAAGTTCTGCTGCAACAGAGATGACATAGAGTCCTGCCGCCTCATCAATCTCTTCCCGCTTTTCTTCGCTCATGAGCTTGCCTTCGCTCTGAATTCAAGACGTACATCATGGCTTGCTGTTGCCTCTGCAAATTTCTTTAGCGCATCACTTGCAGCGCCTTCAATCTTCTGTGGTACTTGCACATCAATTGTTGCCAACAAATCACCAACGACAGAACCTTTTTTAATTCCGCGACCTTTAACGCGAAGTGTGCGTCCATTAGGAGTTCCTGGTGCTAAACGAACAGTTACTTCTTCACCATCGAGTGTGGGTACTTTTATATCTGCGCCAAGTGTTGCCTCAACAAATGTGACGGGAAGAGTGAGAAGTAAGTTTTCGGCCTTTCGAGAAAAAACTGAATGTGGTTTAACGTGCAGCTGAATAAAGAGATCACCAGGACCGGCTTCTCCCGGTGCACCTTTTCCTTTTACGCGAATCTTTGCTCCATCGTTAACGCCTGCAGGAACGCGCGCACTAATCTTCTGTGGCTTTCCACCATCTGTAGAGAGTGTGAGTTCTAGTGTTGTACCAAAGACTGATTCTTTAAATGTGATTGTTGCTTCGGTCTGTAGGTCTTGTCCTTTACGTGGACCACGTCGTATTCCACCGCCACCAAATAAATTAGCGAAGATGTCATTTGATGATCCACCGGCAAAGAGATCAGAGAAATCGCCACCGCCACCTTGGCCACCCATCGGCGCACGGAATCCTCCACGCTCAAAGAGCGAGCGGGCTTCGTCGTATTCAGCGCGCTTTTTTGAATCAGAGAGGATGTCGTAAGCCTCAGAGACCGCCTTAAATTTCTCTTCTAGAGCGCTATCGCCCTTTGTTTTATCAGGGTGTAGCTCGCGCGCCAAAGAACGGTACTTCTTCTTGATTTCATCAGCGCCGGCTTTCTTATCGACGCCGAGAATCGCGTAGAAGTCCTTCTCGTAGAGATCTTTGGCAGCCATGAACTATTCGCTGACTGGTGTTTCTTGCGGATCGGTCACACCCACACGTGCGGGGCGAAGAATGCGGTCTTTGAATTTGTAACCTGGTTGCAAGATCTTTGTTGCAGTTGATGTTGTGACATCGGCAGAGGTGTCATGCAAGAGCGCTTCATGAATTTGTGGGTCGAAGGCATCACCTTCGGTACCATATTTTGATAACCCAATGCGCTCTGTTGCAGATGCGATGTGATCTGCAACTGCTTTAAAGCCACCTGTTAACTCACCATGTGATTCAGCGCGTTCAATATCATCGAGTACGGGAAGTAATTCGATGAGCACAGAGCTCACTGCAAGTTCATGAGCAAGTGAACGATCGCGCTCTACTCGCTTTTTGTAATTTGCATACTCAGCTTGAACTCGTTGAAGGTCAGCAGTGAGTGCGCTCACCGGGTCAGTTTCCTGACCCGGCTCTGCGACTACATCAGTTATTTCTTCAAGGGTTTCATTACTTTCCATCGAAGTTTCACTCTCTGTATTCATATCATTAACACCAATATCGCCACTCGGCATTTTTATGCCTCGTTATCAATAACTTCAGCATCCTCAACGCCATCTTCAGTCGCGTTCTCTGCAGCAGCACCTGCAGCTGCATACATCAACGCACCAAGTGCTTGAGAAAGTGTTGAGACCTTTTCGGTGTTTGTCTTGATTGACTCGAAGTTAGCGCCACCGAGTGAAGTCTTGAGTTCGGCAAGTGCTGCCTCAACTTCATTCTTCTTCTCAAGTGCTTCACCTTCTGTGAACTTATCTGCATTATCTGCAATGAACTTCTCAGTCTGGTAGACAAGTGAGTCTCCGGTGTTACGGATCTCTGCCTCTTCCTTACGCGCTTTATCTTCTTCGGCGTGGGCTTCAGCATCTGCCATCATGCGATCGATCTCATCCTTTGAAAGTGCTGAACCACCACTGATTGTGACGCTCTGCTCTTTCCCTGTTGCAAGATCTTTCGCCGACACGTGGACGATTCCGTTTGCATCGATATCAAATGTCACCTCAACCTGTGGAACTCCACGTGGTGCTGGTGCAATACCGGAGAGTTCGAACATGCCTAATTTCTTGTTGTAGGCAGCCATTTCACGCTCACCTTGATAGACCTGAATCTGCACCGCTGGCTGATTGTCATCAGCTGTTGTGAAGATTTCGCTGCGCTTTGTAGGAATAGTTGTGTTGCGCTCGATCATGCGCGTCATCACGCCACCCTTAGTTTCGATTCCAAGAGTAAGCGGTGTGACGTCAAGGAGAAGAACATCTTTTACTTCACCCTTGAGAACACCGGCTTGTAAGGATGCGCCAACTGCAACAACCTCATCAGGGTTTACACCCTTATTTGGTTCTTTACCGCCGGTGAGATCGCGAACAAGATCTACAACTGCTGGCATACGGGTTGATCCACCAACAAGTACGACGCTCTTGATCTTTGAAATAGAGATTCCTGAGTCTTTAAGAACTTGCTGGAATGGCTTCTTGCAACGATCGAGCAAATCAGATGTGAGTTGCTGAAATTGTGCGCGCGTAATTGTTTCATCTAGGAACAATGGATTCTTCTCAGCATCTACTGTGATGTAAGGAAGGTTGACTGCAGCCTGCTGTGAAGATGAGAGTTCGATCTTTGCCTTTTCGGCTGCTTCACGAATGCGCTGCATCGCCATCTTATCTTTTGTGAGATCGATGCCGTTCTTTGATCCAAATGTTTGTACGAGGTAATCAACAAGTGCTTGATCCCAATCATCGCCACCGAGGTGGTTATCTCCGGCAGTTGCTTTAACTTCAACAACTCCATCGCCGATTTCAAGAAGTGAAACGTCAAATGTTCCGCCACCTAGGTCAAAGACAAGAATTGTCTGCTCTTGATCAGCCTTATCTAAACCATATGCAAGTGCTGCTGCAGTTGGCTCGTTGATAATGCGAAGAACATTAAGACCTGCAATTTCGCCGGCTTCTTTTGTTGCTTGACGTTCTGCATCAGAGAAGTACGCAGGAACGGTGATGACAGCATCTGTCACGGTTTCACCAAGATATGCCTCGGCATCGCGCTTAAGTTTCTGCAAGATACGGGCAGAGATTTCCTGCGGCGTGTACTTCTTTCCATCAATATCAATGGTCCAGTTGGTGCCCATGTGGCGCTTGACTGAACGGATGGTGCGCTCAACGTTTGTGACTGATTGGCGCTTGGCCACCTCTCCCACGAGCACCTCGCCATTTTTGGCAAAGGCGACGATCGATGGGGTGGTGCGAGCGCCTTCAGCGTTGGCGATAACCGTTGCTTCGCCGCCTTCAAGGACGCTGACGCAGCTATTTGTAGTTCCGAGGTCGATTCCGACTGCTCTAGCCATTTATTTACTCCCTTTTCAAATACCACTCGAGCTCACTATGAGGTCGAGGCTGTTAAACCTGAGTCCATCTTACCCAAGAGATTGAGTCGATGCGACTCAGGTTTGCATGGGGTAGAACATAGCCTTCGCCCCGAATATTCCCACCCGAACTATTGGAAGGTACCGAGATAACCTAACGCCCATGACCACCCTCCAGATTGCCGCAGCCTCGATTGCCTATGGGCTCACAATCTTCGCGCTGGTCTTCCTAGCCACCCGAGTGCGAGCACTGATCGCGATCTTTAAAGCTGGTCAGGCGGATCCGACTAGAAATAATGACAAGGGTGCCCGGCTTCGACATATGTTGGTTGAAGTCCTTGGCCACACCAAGATGCTTAATTTTACCGCCACCGGAATTGCGCACTGGTTTGTGATGATCGGCTTCGGCGCACTCTTTGGAACTTTAGTTACGGCATATGGTCAATTAATTTCCCCAAGTTTTGCACTTCCACTCATCGGGCACTTTATTCCTTACGAATTTCTCACAGAACTTATTGCATGGCTTACTGGAATCGGAATCGTGACCCTTATTGGTATCCGCCAAGTGACACGTCTGCGCTCTGAACGTGCAAACCGTTTCTCTGGTTCCGGAATGGGTAAGGCGTATTACGTTGAAATCACAATTCTTATTATTGTCTTCGCGGTCATCGCACTTCGTGGTCTAGAGGGTGCACTTGCTGGAGAAGAGTCATGGAATTGGCATTATGCGCTCTCCTGGCCAGCAGTTGTTGCATTTAGCGGACTATCAACTGCAACGCTAGAAAATCTTATAGTTATCGTTGCAGCGATCAAGATTGTTACATCGATGCTCTGGTTTGTTGTTATTGCTAGCAATCTCACTATGGGTATTGCTTGGCACCGCTTCTTGGCATTTTTCAATATCTTCTACAAGCGCAATAGCGATGGCAGCAACTCACTCGGTGCGCTGCCAGAAATGTTGTCACACGGTAAGCCGATTGATTTTGAAGATCCAAAGGAAGATGATGTCTTTGGTTTAGGTACACGAGCAGATATCTCTTGGAAGGGTCTGCTAGATATGTCTACCTGTACCGAGTGCGGGCGTTGTCAATCACAATGTCCTGCGTGGCATACAGAGAAGCCGCTCTCACCAAAGCTTTTGATTATGGCAATGCGCGATCACGCAATGACAAAGGTTGTTGAAAATGAAGCTATTGTTGGCGAAAACGCCCCTATTTCATTAGATGTTCTCTGGTCCTGTACAACATGTGGTGCGTGCGTTGAAGAGTGCCCAGTTGATATCGAACATGTTGATCACATCGTTAATATGCGCAGATTCCAAGTACTTGTTGAATCAGAATTTCCAACTGAACTTGGTGCAACGTTTAGAAATCTTGAGAAGACTGGAAACCCATGGGGTGCCAATCGCGCAGATCGCGAAGGGTGGATTGCCGAATGTGATTTCCCAGTGCGACTTGTTGAAGGTGAACTTCCAGCAGAAGTTGAATATTTGTTCTGGGTTGGCTGCGCGGGTGCTTATGAAGAGCGTGCAAAGAAAACAACAAAAGCTGTGGCGGAGCTTCTACATATGGCAGGGGTTAACTTTGCAGTTCTAGGAAAGCGCGAGACATGTACCGGTGATGCTCCACGTCGAGCAGGTAATGAATTTCTTTATCAAATTCTTGCGCGCGAAAATATCGAAACATTTAAAGAGACCTTCGGTGATCGCCCTAAGGGTAAGAAGAAAGTTGTCGTTACTTGTCCGCATTGCTTTACAACAATCGGTCGCGACTATGCACAAAGTGGATATGAACTTGAGATGTTGCACCATACACAATTACTCAACACGCTAGTGCGTGAAGGTCGCCTTAAGACGAGCCCACATAAAGCGGATCAGAAGATTACATTCCATGATCCTTGTTATTTGGGTCGCCACAATCAAATTTATGCGCCACCTCGCGAACTTCTTGAAGCATCTGGTTGTGACATTGAAGAGATGCCACGAAATCAAGAGCGCTCATTTTGTTGTGGCGGTGGTGGATCGCGTATGTGGATGGAAGAAAAACTTGGTACACGTATCAATCTCAATCGCGTTGATGAAGCAATTGCTACCGGCGTTGCCGAAGTTGCAGTTGGTTGCCCGTTCTGTCGCATCATGATTGGTGATGGAATGACGGCGCGAGAATCAGATGTTGAGGTTCTCGATGTCGCTCAGGTTCTGCTGCGCAATATGAAGAGCTAAATTACACTCGTGTAATTCATCCACACCTGTGGGTTACCTGTGGATAAGTACCTTTGTGATCGCGGCTCCGCCGATAAGCCCGCCTACGTGGGCCCGCCAGTCGATTCCAGGGATGGTAAATCCGATCGCAAGGTTGATTCCGACGGTGATCAGGACTGCCTGCATACCGACGCCGTAGCGCCTGCCCATCACCAGAATTGAGCCAAAGAGGCCAAAGACCGCCCCTGATACACCGATTGAATATCCATCGAAAGGTAAGAAGTAGGCCGAGGTCAACGAACCTGCAAGGAGTGAGACGAAGAAGATAATTAAGAATTTGGTTCTGCCCAAGAATTCTTCGATCTGACTGCCGAGTGAATGTAACGCCAACATATTAAAAGCTAGGTGATAAGGAATATCACTGAGCTGATCATGCATCAGGGCAACAGTGAGGAGGCGATACCACTGACCATAAGCCTGCATCTCTGCAAGTGGTGGCAGATAAAAGTTATTAATTATTTGTGGGTCAATTTTTTGCCAGAGGAAAAACCCACAAATAATTGTGATCAGGCCTACAGTCGATGAACGATAAGCCTTCACAGTAATTTACTTATGCAACAGTGACGCTATTAATTACAACATCTTTCACTGGCTTATCTCCTGCACCAGTTTGTGTAGTTGCAATTGCATCAACAACGGCTTGACTAGCAGCATCTTTTACTTCACCGAAGATTGTGTGCTTACGGGTTAAGTGTGGTGTTGGTCCAACAGTGATAAAAAATTGTGAACCATTTGTATTTGGTCCTGAGTTAGCCATTGCTAATAGATAAGGGCGATCGAAAACAAGCTCGCCGTGGAACTCGTCTTCAAATTTATACCCTGGATCACCGAAGCCTTTACCCATTGGACATCCGCCCTGAATCATAAATCCTTCAATGACACGGTGAAAAATGAGCCCGTCGTAGAAGTTGCCGGTCTTTTTAACACCTGTCGCAAAATCTTTGTACTCCTTGGTGCCAGTTGCTAGACCTACAAAGTTAGCGACCGTCTTTGGTGCTTGGAACTCAAACATTTCGATAACAATGTCGCCGAGGTTTGTGTGCAAAGTTGCGGTTGTCATGACTTTTACCAATCTTTAGGGTGGCTATGGAGTTCGCTTAGATTACACGAGATGCAGGGGAGCTAAAACTCAAGGATTACACCAATTACATCTGCTGGGATCTATTGAATCTGCGATTGGTTCACCTTCAATAGTGTGATCACACCGCAAACACCCGTACAGGTGCGTACGAACTGCTGAATCTGACTCTTCGCCACATTCGCTGCATGACAACCCAAATAGTGGTTGAACCGCGCTCCACCCCGGGCTCTGGCATTGCGGACATAGCGTTGCAATTTTTGAGGCTAAACGCTCTGCTGTTCTCTTTATATTCTCTGCCCTGCTCGGTGAACAATGGGCCCGTAAATCAGATTCAATAATTATTGGATCTATCTTTAACGCTTGGGCTTTCTCAATTGCTGTGTCTAATTCTTCTCTTGTTTTAATCGCTTTACCAACAACCTGGTTGTATCCGTACTCACTTCGAACTATCAATTGATGATGCGGGAAGTCAGATTTGGCGAGAAATGCTTCCAGATCCATTCCAGTTTTAAAAGTTATTTGGTGGGCGATGATATCGAAAGATTTGTAGTGCTCAACAATTTCAAGATCATTTACTGTGTCGATGAAAACAATTGTTTCTGTATCTGAAGTAATTAATCCTATCTGCGGATCAGCACCGATCGATCCCTCTGATGCGAGTGCGAAGTTAAGGCCAGAGGCTGCAATACCTAGTTGAGCTTTCTTGCGCGCTGTCTCTAACTGAGTTCCCACTCTTTGAGTCTCACCGGCGAAACTTCCCAGAAGATCTGTATCTACATCGACTTCAACTACTGTCATTCCAAGAGTTGAAAGAAATGATGGTGCAATGAGTGTGCCTTTATGGTGAAGGGTTGGTAGCGCTACAGATTGGCCGCGATACGAATCAAGAATGGAGGGCATTAATCGTTAAAAATCTCGATCAACTCACCGATTGAATGTGAGGCCTCGCTGGGGTGTCTGAATTTCTTCTTTGGATTGACTGTATATCTATTGCGTCTGCCAATCCGTTCGACAGAGATGTAACCAGTCTCTTCTAGATCGCCAAGGATAGAGAGAGTGCTGCGCTCTGTTATTCCTGTAACTGCAGCAATCTCTGAGACTTTGAGGTCAGGGTTCTGGGCAATTCTAATCAAAATGTGGCCATGGTTTGAGAGAAAGGTCCATGAGCCTTGTTCGGTGACTTTCATAGGGTGAATATACATGTAATTTGTTACATGCAATAGATTACATGTATTCTTTTCCCATGAGCGCATGGTCGATCGCACAGGCAAACCTGACTTCTGTCGGAGTACTCGCCTTTATCTTTGGCTTTATCGCCTCACGGGCCAAGACGAATCTAAAGCTGCCTGACTCGGTCTATCAATTCATCTCGATCTATCTTCTTTTTGGCATCGGCCTTAAGGGTGGCTACTCACTCCAATCTGTTGGATTTACACAGATTCTTACTCCTGGCCTCGTCACACTTACCCTTGGGGTTGTTATTCCAGTGCTTGCCTTCTACTCGTTGCGCCTTATTCGTGCACTTTCAGATATCGATAGAGGATCACTTGCTGCGCATTATGGTTCCACATCGTTGGTGACCTTCTCAGCCGCTCTTTTGTTTATGGAGAGTAACTCCATCTTTGTTGAAGGGTATGCGCCGGCGCTCTTAACGTTATTAGAGATTCCTGGATTAATTGTAGGTATTTTCCTTGCTAGTACTTCTATCTCGCACCCTGATGTTAAATGGGCAACAACCTTGCGAGAAGTTGTTGTGGGGAAGACAGTGTTAATCCTCCTCGGTGGAATGTTTATTGGATTTCTTACATCTCCATCTGGTTACGAAAAAGTTCAACCGTTCTTTATTGAACTACTTGCAGGCTTCCTCGCACTCTTCTTGTTACACCTTGGTTACTCTGCTGGAAGTAATTTTCATGAAGTAAAGAAGGTGGGACTTCCACTTGGACTCTTTGCAATCATCTTCCCGATTATTGGTGGATTAATGGGTGTGGCTGCTGCAAGTGCGATTGGTTTATCAATCGGTGGGGCTACCGTCTTAGGTGTTCTCTGTGCGAGCGCTTCTTATATTGCAGCACCTGCCGCTGTCTCTATTGCACTGCCGCAAGCAAATCTTTCAGTTGCCCTTGCAGCGAGTGTGGGAATTACATTTCCATTTAACTTAATCATTGGAATTCCGCTCTATTACAAATTCGCGCAGATATTTGGTTAGCCAATAAACAAGTAAGAAGTTAAGTGGAGACCAGGGGAATCGAACCCCTAACCCCCGCCTTGCAAAGGCGGTGCTCTACCAATTGAGCTAGGTCCCCGTGTTAGAACGGGTGGGCCTAGGTGGACTTGAACCACCGACCTCTTCCTTATCAGGGAAGCGCTCTAACCAGGCTGAGCTATAGGCCCGCAAGCGATCTTGTGAATCGATGCGGAAAACGCAAGGTTACT
>Ga0315901_10000066_pt1 | contig 145816 bp, 102 predicted proteins | sample LakEriMetagenome_10_FD_203761 | JGI IMG/M metagenome (GOLD analysis project Ga0315901, IMG submission 203761) | Freshwater fungal communities from buoy surface, Lake Erie, Ohio, United States - Buoy 2 MA116 | ecosystem: Environmental > Aquatic > Freshwater > Lake | place: USA: Lake Erie, Ohio... | reverse complement strand
CATCTTGGCAGGACCGTCTCCGACGCTCTCAGAAAGACCCGGCGCCAGCAGCGGCTGCTCCGTTCCTTCTTCCGTCAGGCTGAACTCGACCTGTAGATCCTTGAAAGAACAATTCAAAGCTCAATAAACCATCGAATCGGGCGGGGTTGCCCATGGCCCAGGAGCCGGCTTGGGTGGCCAAGCGAAGGCAGGATGCCGAAGCGCGGGCCGGTCTGAGTGAGCGGATGCCACGATGGCATCGGCGAACGTCCGGCGATGGGGCATGGGTAACCCCGACCAGCGAACCGCGCGAGGGTCAAGGGTGATCCGTTTTAGGCGGCTGCTGGCCGCTGGCCCGCAACCCGCCGCAGCATGGTCAGCCGGGACGTGGGGCCGGCTTCTCGGCTGACGACGGGAAGCGAATGACCGTGACGTTGTCTCGCGACTGCAGAATCGCGGCAGCGGACTGCTCCCGAGACAGGTAGTCGTGAACCGCCTTTCGGCACCCGTCCCAGACGGTGTAGTCGTCCACGATGACGATGCCCTGCGGCGATAGGTGGGGGAACAGCGCCTCCAGGCACGCCCTGGTCGAATCGTACCAGTCGCCATCCAATCGGAGGATGGCTATCGGCGCCGGCGGCGTGAAGCCGCGCAGCGTGTCTGCGAACCAGCCCTCGCGAATGGTCACCCGCGTGGCACCGGCGAGTTGCATGGCTCGTTCGGCGATTTCTCGCGGAGCGGTGCAGTTATCGAAATATCCCGGCGATGTCTTGTCGGCCTGCCAGGCTCGCGCTGCGGCCCCATCGACGTCCGTCGCGGGGGGCAGTCCCGAAAAGCTGTCGAACAGCACGTAGTCGCGCGACGGTCCGAGCAACTCCGCGATCCCCGCGATCATGCCGCCGCGCCACACACCGCATTCGACGACACACCCCGGCACGTGCCGGCATTGCCCCGCCAGCAGCAGATTGTTCACATACGTGTGCTGCGGAATCATCGTGAACTCGGCATACTTGCGGAAGATCCGCAGGCAGCGACTCGATTCCGTCATCTCGCGCGTCACTGCGACGAGGCGGCGGCAGATCTCGCGGGGACGGACAGCCAAGGCGACGCGAGACGCGAAATGACTCATGCTCCACCCCTCGACGCGATCCCGAGACCCGGCCGGAAGTCTTTCCTATCACGGCACCGCGGCCGATCATACACCGTGTGGCGGCCCCTCACCCCAGGGTGATCACGGTCCCGGAAAAGACCGCTGTCATGATGTCACCGCCGTCTGCCACGAACTTTCGCCGACGCTGGCAGGAACCTGTAAGACCAGGCGGAGGTGATGCGGGGCTGACCCAGCCGCGGCGCTCCCTGGGCGGGCAAGGTTCGTGTGTCACAGGCGACGGAGCCACAGCGAGCCTCCGGCACCGGCGGCAAACGGCGGCAGATGACGCGCGACCGACTCCGACGCCTTGCTCCACAGGTATGAATTGAAAAAGATCGTCTCGAATCCGCTGTTGAACAGCATGAAAGCCCGCACCAGGTAGAGTTCATTCCAACAGCGGCCTTCCTTGAACCAATCCAGCGGGTATTCAAAGGGATAAAAGATGTCGTGTATGTGAACCAAGGTGCCTTTGGACAGCCGCGGCAGGACGGAAAACAACAGCCGATTCACGTCGCTGCCGGCTTTGGAGACGTGGGACGAATCGATGAAGAGAATGTCGTTTTCCTCCAACGGTTCGAACACGGAATCTGGTACCTGCTGCACCGGGGTGCGGATGATCCGCACCCGGTCGTGATCCGTCTCCCTGAGCAGTGATTCGAGCCGGTCCGGGAACGGCTCGATGAAGCACACGTCCACCTTGCCCGTCGCGTACAGCTCGATCGTGTCGAGCATGACTGCGGAAGAGTATCCCGAGCCAACCTCGATGATCCGTTTCGGTGTGAAGTGCCGGATCATCGAGTACAGCGAACAGGCGTCGCCCGGAGGAAAGAAGTCGTTCCGCAAGCGGTACCTGAGCCGCGAGGTTTGCTGCTCCGTCCAGGGAAAGCCTGCCTGGTACCGGCCGAACACCTCCGCCAGGTGCAGTTGGGCTTCGAGTGACAGGGACAAGCCGTCCTCGATCTCCGCTTCGCGGTACATCCGCTCCCTGTCGGCCAGAATCTCGTTCAGATCGGGCAGCGGAGAATAAAAGTGGCCGGGCGGCACGAACGACAGCATGGGGTTCTGGAGGTGCGATTCCGCCTGCGCTCGATGCGCCAGTCGGAATTCGAGGTGCCGACGGCATGCCGGAATGTGCACGAGTGTGTCGAGCATGAATTTGACAGCGGCTCTGAGCATGAGAGGATCCACGCGCCGATAAACCGGGAATGGCCGACGAATCTACCACCGGGAGCAGCCAATAGTTGACAGAACGCTCCGGCGGTTCGGGGTTCAGCGACGAGGAGTGTCAACAATCCGCACTCCCGGTAGTGTATGCGTCGCTGCTCTTGTAAGGCAGTCGAAAGATCCCGTCCGCGTTGCCGGAGCCGATGAGGGACTGGCGATCTCGCTGCCCTTTCCGGTCGGACGCAGGACCGGAAGCTCACTCCTTGCCGGTCAGCAGATCACCGAGCTCGCCGGTGCTGTCGGCGAAGCTCTCCTTGCGATGACCGACGGCGTTCGCCTGCGTCAGCCAGAGGTTCGCCAGCGGCGTCTTCTCCTTGCACTTGAGCTCGAAGCCCGTCTTGAGACGGCCGCCGCCGCTCCCCGCCACGACGATCGGCAGCCTCTCGAAGACGTGCTGGAAGCCGATGCCCGAACCGTAGGTAAACATCGTGTTGTCGAGGAGCGTCGACCCATCCACCTCTCGGATCGAGTCCATTTTGGCCACGATCGCCGCGAACTGGCTCATGTAGAACTCGTCCAGCTTCCGCCAGGTCTCGCTGTATCCGGCGTGCGAGAGCTCGTGGTGACTGATCGGCTCGTCCGACACCTCGGCGCAGCGGAACAGACCGTTCCAGCGTTCGGGGGCCGCCAGGAACGTGGCGACCTGCGTCAGCCCGGCCTGTAGCGCGACGACCAGCATCTCCCCCATCAGCCGCATGTAGTCGGCGCGGGGCGCGTCCGCCGCCACCGGCTTGGGGACGTCCAATTTGGCCACGTCGTCGCGCATCGCCAGGAGGCGGTCCATCTGCCGCTCGATCGAGCGGACGGAATCGACGTATTCATCCAGCCTGCGCTGGTCCGCCCGTGCCAGCTTCAGCGCCATCGACTTCGCGTCACCGAGCACGAGGTCGGTGATCCGCTCCTCCGCCGCGGCCGGCTTGATGTTGAACAGCCGGCGGTACATCTCCTCGGGATCCCGGATGGACCGGGCGCAGGAGTCGGGTCCGAACCACGAGAGGTTGTCGAAAGCGATCGACTCCCGATTGTCCGTGTAGGGATTGCAGCTGAATTCCAAAGTGCTGAACGGACACTCGCCCCCGATTTTCTCGGCGATCACATGATCCAGGGTCCGTCCCTGCGGGACGCGGGTCGGCGGCACCGACAGCGGCGCAAGTTCAGACAGCCAGCAGCTGCCGGCCTGCTCGTGCGGGTCGCTGGCCTTCGTCTGCGTCCTGCACAGCCCCGTGATCAGCGTCACTTTTTTCCCGACCACGTCCAGCGACTTGAGCGTCCGCGAATTGAGGTGCGGGAAGACGGTGCCCTCGTTGTTCTGGGCGGCGCCCCGACGCTGCCGCGGAAAGAAGTCATCGACGACGATTCCGTTGGGCACGTAAAAGAAGGCGACGCGCTGTAACGGCTTTCCGCCCCGCGTGATTGCCGCCGCGGCACCGACGCTCTCCAGCCAGGGCAGGCCGAGCATGGCACCGGCGGTGCCGCGCAGGAACGTTCGGCGGGGTGATGGACGCATCGATGATCTCCTTCTCGTGGGCATCTGTTCGTGCGGATCGGGGCCGATCACGGCCTGTCTGGCTGGCCGTGAAACGTGAGTCTCACGGCGGATTGAACTTCGTGCGAAACGGCTCGCTGAGGACGACCTGCTTCATCATGTCGCGAAGACGGAAGCCATCGGCCGCGGTAGCGGCGACGATCCGTTCGATCGCCGGCTGATCGGTCGCGCCGAGGTCCCGACACAGCGCGTACTTCATCAAGTGACCGGCGAAGCCGCGGGCGAACCGCGGCTGCTCGCTCAGCAGCCCGTCCTTGAATTCCTCGATGGTCTTGAAGGGGATGCGGTTGAAAAGCACGCCGCCGGCGTCGATCGGCTGATCGCTGCCGTAGTCGTCACGCCAGCGGCCGACCGGATCGTAGTTCTCCATGGCGAACCCCAGCGGATCGATCTTCGTGTGGCACCCCATGCAGGTGGCGTCGGTCCGGTGCAGGGCGAACTTCTCGCGAAGCGACATCGACTTCTTCTTCTCGGCGTCGACTTTCAGTTCGTCGAGCGGGGGCACGTTCGGTGGCGGCGGCGGCGGCGGATCGTTGAACAGCGTCTCGATGATCCACTTGCCGCGCGAAATCGGATGCGTCTCCCGCGGTCCGGACGTCAGCGTCATCACGCCGGCGGTCGTGAGCACGCCCCCTTCGCGCTTGTTCGCGATCGGCACACGCTTGTACGACACCGTCCGCTCGTCGCCGGACCGCACCTTCTCGCCCGCCAGGAACGCGACCATCGGCTGGCTGCGGTAGCTGAAGTCCGACTGGATGAACTGGCTGATGCCGCGGTTCTCGATGAACACCGTCTCGAACACGAGCAACGGCTCGACCATCAAATGGTTGCCCGCCGCCTTGGCCTTGATGCCGGCGTTCCTGCCGTTTTCCCCGAAGGCGTAGAAGTCCTTGAACAGTTTGTGATCGGGCTCGGCGTTGATCAGACCGTCGATCCGCAGCCATTGCGAGGCGAAGGCGTCGCAGAACCGCTTCATGCGAACGCTGTTCATCATCCGGTCGACTTGGGCGGCGATTGCCGCGTCGTCGCCGAGCCGGCCCTCGACCGCCGCGGAGAGCAGTTCTTCGTCCGGTCCGCTCGACCAGAGAAAGAACGATATCCGCGAAGCGAGTTCGACGGCCGTGACCGGCTCGGGGCGGTCGCCGCTCGTCGCGGCCTCGCCGAGATACAAGAATCGTGGCGACGCGATCGCCGCGCCGGCGGCCGCCTTCATGGCGCTGGAAAAATCGCCCCCCGCCTCGATTCGCTTGGCCGCGAAGGCCGTGTACCGGTCGAGCGTCTCCGCCTCGACAGGCCCGCGAAAGGCGGCCGTGAGGAACGCCCGGAGCCGATCGCGGAAGGCGGCGGCGTCAGGAGGCGAGGCGATCGACGGCGGCGCGAAGTACTTTTCCCAGGTGCCGCAGGTTTTTGGCCCCAGGTCGGGGCTTTGGAAGATCGCACGGCCGCGCTTCACGAACAGATCCATCATCTGCGGCGACATCGAGAGCATGTCGGCCCGATTATCGAAGCCGTTGGTGGCCCGCTGGTCCTGGGGAAAAGGCACCCGTTCCTGCGGCGACAGGACGTCCGACAACGGCGGCAGCGTGTTCTTGTTCTTCGGCCATGCCGCTTTTTCTTCGAGCGGGACATGTCGCAGCCGACCCATGAGTCGATTGTGGACCTTCACCTCGTCCGGCATGCGGCCGCTCTGCGGATTGAAATAGCCCGATTGATCGCTGACGATGGCCTCTGGCAGCCAGTAGACCGGGCTCTTCAGCCCCAGGATGTCCTCGACCGCACTGGCATACTGAAACCGATTCATCCGCCGCACCGGCGTCCGCGGCGGCACGGCGTGATCCCGCAGGCTCGTGGCCCACCAGGCATCGACGCGGGCCAGGAAATCGTCGCGGTCTTTTCCGGGGAGGTTGCCCTCTCCGGGGGGCGGCATGTCGCCGTCCCGTACGACACGCCTGATCTTCGTGAGCAGTTCAGGCTGCCGCTGAAGTTGGTCGACCGACGAGAACACGCTGAGATCGACGGCACCGTCGGCGTCGTGGCAGTCGGTGCAGTGGGTCTTGAAAAACGTCCGCAGAATACCGTCGTCCGACGCACGGACGACCGGTCGTGGGACGCACAGTCCCAGTCCGCTCACCACCACGATCGCAAGGGTGCGGTGCATGGGCCTGCTCGATCGTACTCGAGGCCGCACGAAGGCGTGCGCAAAGGACCGGGCGGGGAAAACGCGGAATCCTGGGCCGGACGCAGCCTCACTGTCGGTCTCTCAATGATAGGTCTCGTATCGCCGCGACGCAAGATTCAGGGCCGGTATCGGAAAGCCGGTTGTGCGGGGGGCACCAGATCGCCCCCCCCCTGTTCCAGGGGAACCCAGGCCGCTCGACACCGCGACGAGAGCACTGGCTTCCCGACCGTTTCGATTCCTCGATCCGTCACGCCTTGCCCAGCCGCGCCCTGATGAGGGAGCCGATCGTGTCGGCATGCAGTGCGACGGCCGTCGCATGCGTGCCGGGCACGAGTTCGACCGTGACGTCGGGAGCGAGAGAGCCCCACCCGCCAGCTCGATCGTCGGCCTTCGCATGGTCGTCCGCCGGCTGCACGACGGTGATCGGAACCGGCACGAAGGTGGGCGTGTACGCCGCACACGCCTCCGCAAAACGCCGCAGCAGACCCGCCCGCGAGTCGCCCGTCGCGTCGTGCGCCGACGTCTCGGACGGCCGGGTTCCACCGTGGCCGGGCTGCGGCGGCGCGACGAGCGCGACGAACGACACATCCGCGCCGGCCTGCACCAGCTGGCGGGCGATTTCGAACGCCTCGAGCGCCCCGTTGCAGTAGCCGCCCAAACGATAGGGACCGGCTGGCTGCACGCGCCGGATTGCCTCCACATGGGCGGCCGCCATCGCCTCGATCGAACCAAGTTCCGGCTGCCCCGCCAAACCGTGCGGGTGGATCGCCACCAGGTTCACCTCGTCCCCGATCGCCCGGGCCAGCGACCGACAGTACAGACCGCCTCCGAACAGGTCGCCGTGGAGGAAGAACAGGGGCGCCGCCGTGCCGCTGCCCCCCAGCGCAACCAGCGGCAAGGCATCCGCCGCGATCGCCGGATCGACCAGCGCCCGCGTGACGCCGGCGACCGTGGCATCGCTGAAAAGCGCGGTCAGCGGCAGCCGGCTGCCGAGGATCTGCTCGACCTTGCTCGCCATCACGACGGCCGAGAGCGACGTGCCGCCGAGCGCGAAAAAGTCGTCGGTCATGCCCACGGCAGGCAGGCCGAGCAGATCGGCCCACAGTCTGGCGACGAGCGCCTCGGTCGGATTGGTGGGCCGCACCGCGGGGCAGGGACGGCCGCGGAGCGGAGCCTCGGCCGCCAACCGGCGGCGGTCGATCTTGCCGTGCGGCGTGAGCGGCAGGCCGGCGGTCATGACCAATGCCTCGGGCACGAGATAGGCCGGCAACGACCGGCGCAGCCGTGCCTGCAAATCCTCTCCCAGCCTGTTGACGGCCGGTTCGTCCCCCGTGCCAGCCACGGGCACGACGAATGCCACCAGCCGCGCCTGGCCGCCGGCGTCGGCCGTCGCCACGACAGCCGCATCGCGAACGTCCGGATGCCGGCGGATGGCCGCCTCCACTTCCCCGGGTTCCACACGATGGCCGCGAACCTTGACCTGATCGTCGAGCCGGCCCACGAACTCCAGGTTGCCATCCGGCAGGAGTCGGGCCAGGTCGCCGGTGCGATAGAGGCGACCGGCGGGACCGGCCGCGGTCCCGGGCCGGCCGCCGGTCGGCTCGGCGGGAGGACTCTCCGTGACGAACTTCTCCGCCGTGAGTGCCGCGCGATTGACATAGCCGAGCGCGACGCCGGCACCGCCGAGCACGATCTCGCCGACCACGCCGGGACGCACCAGCCGTCCACGCCGATCGAGCAGCCGGACGGTCGTCGCGTCGATGGGGCGGCCGATCGGGATCGATTGCAGCGCCTCGTCGAGTCGCTGCGGCACGTCGTACGTGCAGGCGAACGTGGTGCACTCGGTGGGTCCGTAGCAGTTCGTCAGCCGCAGGTGCGGAAAGCGTGCGCGGGCACGGCGAAAGTGACGCAGCGACGCCGCCTCGCCACCGGTGAGGACGTGCCGCACGCCGCGCAGGATCTCCGGCGCATGATCGACCACGACGTTGAACAGCGGTGTCGTGAGCCACAGCACGCTGACACGGTGCCGGATGACCAGCGCGCCCAAGCCGCGCAGGTCGGGCCGCTGGTCCTCCACCACGACGCACCGGCCTCCGTGGAGGAGCGCCCCCCAGACCTCGAACGTGGCGGCGTCGAACGACGGCGGAGACAGATGGAGCAGCACGTCGTCGGGACCGAGCCCAACGTAGCCGTCGGCGGCGGCGGCGGCCGCGAACAAACGGACGATTCCCCGGTGCGTGACAGCCACCCCTTTGGGAACGCCGCTCGAGCCGGAGGTATAGAGGACGCAGGCGACCCGTTGATCGGTCGGCGGCACGGGCCGGTGCGGCCGACACGGATCGGCGGCGGCCGACCGCAGGACCGCGGCATCCCGGTCGAGACAGACGATCGGCCGGGCGTCGCGCGTCTCCGTCGGCAGCCGCTCCAGATGCCGGCCGAGCGACACGACCACCGTGGCCCCGACATCGGAAAGCATGAAGGCCAGACGTTCCGGCGGATACTCCGGATCGAGGGGCAGATAGGCGGCGCCGGCCTTGAGCGCGGCAAGCATCCCCACCACCATGCCCACCGACCGCTCGAGCAGCAGCCCGACACACGAGCCTGGTCCCGCCCCCAGGCGCGCAAGCACGTGCGCCAGCCGGTTGGCCGCCTCGTCGAGCTGTTGGTAGCTGAGGGTCGCGGACCGCCCGCTGACGGCGACGGCCGACGGAGTCCGCACCACCTGAGCGGCGAAGAGTTCGTCGATGCCCTGCAGGCCGAGCGGTCGCGGCACGTCGGCGGCTGCCCGGTCGGGCTCGATGACGCCCCCCACCTCGTGATCCAACGGCAGCGCCGACAATCGAACGTCCGGATCGGCGGCCAGCGCCGCGAACGCGGCCGCGAGCAGCCGCCCGATCCGCGTCGCGGTGGCGGCCGTGAACAGGCCCGTGTCGTACTCCAGCCGACAGCGGGCCGCATCGCTGCCGACCATGACCACGAGGCTGAGGTCGTAGAGCGTTCCGGCGGCGGGCAGTTCCTCGAACGCCTGGCCCGCGGCGGTCAGCGCCACGTCGGCGGGTGCTTCATGAAGAAAACGCAGAATCGAGCGGAACAGCGGGGGACCCGCGTCGCGGCCGGCCGCGTCGCCGGCCGGATCCAGCCGTTCGACGAGCATGTGGAAAGGCAATTCATGCCGCGAGACGGCATCGAGCACCACGTCGCGTGCGACCGGAAGGATCTCCCTGAACGACGGATCGCCGTCACCGATTCCGGTCAGGTCGAGCCGCAGCGGAAGCATCGAGATGAAGTAGCCGACGAGCGGCAGCGTGTCGGGGTCGGTGCGTCCCGCAAAGGGCGTGCCGACCACCACGTCCTCGACGCCCGAGAGCCGGGCATGAACCAGCGCGAACGCCGCGAGGAACGCCGAGAAGAGCGTCACCCCGGCCTCCGCGACGGCGTTCGCAAGACCCCGCATGACCGCCGGAGGCAGATCCACGTCGATGCTGGCCACGCCCCCCGGCCGGCACATCCCCCGGGGGAAGTCCGGGGGAACTCCCTGCTCCGCCGGTCGCCCCGCGAGCACGCTCCGCCAGCCTGCCACCAGTTCGTCGACACGCTCCGCAGTGAGCCGGGCACGCTGTCGTGCGGCATGATCCGCATAGTGCATCGGCAACGCGGGCGGATTCCAGGCCCTGCCGGCCGTCAGGCAGCGATACGCCGCGGCCAATTCGACCCGGAACACGAGTGCCGACGAGACATCCATCACGAGGTGGTGGAAGACGCAGCACAGGACATGGTCGCCGGCCGCCCTCCGCAGCACGAGGAAGCGGAACAGCGGCCCGTGCTCGAGATCGAACGGGCGGGTCGCCGCGTCGCGACACAGGCGGTCCACCTCGGCTGCCGCCTCGGGCGGATCGAGGTGCGTCATGTCGATCGGCGCGACCCTCAGCGGGACGCCGTCGACCACCTCCGCGCGGCACCGCCCCGCGGCGGAGGTGAACACCGTGCGCAGAGATGCGTGCCGTCCGACCAGATGCCCGAGCGCCGCTTCAAGGGCCGCGACATCGAGCGGCCCCCGGATCCGCTCGGTCCAGCCGAAAGCCAGCGCCGGCCCGATCGTTCCAAGCTGCTCCAGGAACCACAACGCCTCCTGCCCCGGCGCGACGGCGACCTCGACCCGACGGGGCCGATCATCGGGCGGCGCCGCGGTCTGCACGGCCAGCGACCAGACGTGCTCCCCGTCCGCATCTGTCACGACGCGGTACTCGGCACCGCGATGGATGGCCTGGAATCCACCCCGCTCGTCCGCCGCGATCGCGACCTCGTCGAGCCCTGCGCCGATGCCGACGCCCGCCGCCTTGAGCACCGCTTCGGCGCGTGTGAAGGACGCAACCGCGGTGCTCGCCCGGCCGCAGCCGAGCCGGGCCATCGCCTCCGGGGCGACCGGCCGCTCCCGTTCCACGTCGACGCCCACGGATCGGTTCGCAAGCGCCGCGCACACGAGATCGTCGGTGTGGCTCAGGGAACAGGAGACGTCCCGGAGGATGCCGTCGACGCGCGGGTCGCCGGGTGCGCCGGCCCGCGGCGGTCCGCCCGATCGCACCTCGATCGCCCGGGCCGGTATGTCGATGCCGTGCCGCCGCCAGAGCCACTCCGCTGCCAGAAGTTTCACGACCAGCTTGCCGGACCGCTTCTCGCGACGGCGTTTTTCCGATCCCGCGGTGTCGATCTCACCACGCTCGGCGGGCGTGAACAGCACCGCGGCGCGTTCTGCGGCGAATCGATCGGCGGCCATGATCCCCACTGCCAGGAGGCCGGCGGTCTCGATTTCCAGGGCCGCGGGCGGCTCCACCACGGCCGCGAGCAGGGCATTCGTCGCGGGCAGATCGTCGAGCGGCACGAGCGACCGCGGCGGCAGCGGATGGAGGCGGAACGGCGCCCCCGCTGCGCCGGCATCGCTGCCGGCGACCAGCGCCCAGCTGGTGGTATCGCGCGGCAGGAACGAGGAGGCCGCCATTCCCGCATGCACGAGGAAATTCTCGGTCCGTGGCGTGCGGTCCCGGAGAAACTCCGCCAGCAGGCCGGCGAATGCCCGTACGCCCCGCGCGGCGGGCACCAGCTCGATCCCCGCCATCCCGAGAAAACGCCGCGTCCGCTCGTCGCTGGCCATGCCGGCGCCATCCCAGGCCGACCAGCCGATCGACAGCACCGGCGTCGTGGCGGACGAAAACCCGTCGAGGTAGGCGTTGGCGGCGGCGTAGTCGGGGTGCCCGTCGCCGCCGGCGTAGCCCGCCGCCGACGAGAAGCAAACGATGCCGGCGAGCCGTGCCAGGTCGAGTCCGCCGAGCACATGGTGCAGCCCCATCACCTTCGGGCCCATGACGGCCCTGATGTCCGCGGGCGCGATCGCGGCCAGCGGTCGCGATCGGACGATGCCGGCCGCGTGGATGACCAACGTGATGCCGCGGCCCGGCAGACGGAGCCGGGCGACGGCGGAAGGATCACACAGGTCGGCCGCCAGATACTCGACCCGGCCCCGCCCCTCGGTCTCGATCCACGGCTCTCCCCCCGGCCGGCTGCCCACCAGCACGAACCGTGCCGGCACGAGCGTCAGCAGATTGCGAACGACGAGCGACGCGATGCCGCGGGCTCCTCCGGTCACCAGGACGACGTCGTCCGGCCCCAGCAGCTTCGCGAACTCGTCACGATCCGCCTCCGGCAGACCGCGCCGCACGAGCCGCCCTTCCTCGAGCATGCCATCGACCCGCAGTCGCCGGCCGAATCGCGGATCGGCCAGCAGTGCGGCGAGCAGCGCCGACGCCGCCGGCGTGTCGACGTGGGCGTGCGACAGGCTGATGCCGCGGGCGTCTTTCTGCAGCGACTTCACCGCCGCCGTCACCGCGCGATGCCCGCCGGCATGGAAACCGTCCGCCGCCGCGAACGTGAGCACCGAGACCTCGGGCGTCGTGCCGGCCGTCCGCGCCTGCTCGGCAAGCATGGCCACGAGGCGGACGAGTTCGGGCAGCGCCTGCCCGCAGACCGCCTCCGGTGTCGTGGGCAGCGGCATGGTGATCAGCACGTCGCGTGCCGTCGGATCGACGACCGCTGCCAGGCTGGCAGTCAGCACGTCCCCGGCACCATGCCGACCGCCGGCGATGACGCGGTAACGACGGTCAGGGGGAGCGCCGATGTCCGGGGGCCGCGTCACCGTCTCGAAGCGGTAGCAAGCAAGCCCGTAGTCCGCGCCCGCCGCGGTCCGCGCCGTGCGCGGGGCGTTGTCCTGCGCGAGTTCGAGTATCCGGCGCACGCTCGTCGCCTCGCGCAGCCGCGCGAACCGCTGCGGCAGCACGCTGCCCGAGAGCCGCGACACGATCTCGAAGATCTTGAGCGTGTCGATGCCGAGATCGCGCTCGAACTCCGCATCGTCCGTGATCCGTTCGGGCGCGTAGCCCGAAACGGCGGCGACGACCTGCCGAACCATGTCCCGCGGACTGGCATTCGCCGGCCCTCCTGCCACTGCTGGCGGCCGCACCGCACGGCGACGAACTGCCGGCGGGCTGCGCGGGATTTCCAGCGGCGCCTCCAGCTGCCGGGGCAGGGCGGCCAGCCGGTCCCCGATGCCCGCCGCCCGGTCGGCATGCGGGTCGAGTGCCACCGTCTGGAAAGGCTTTCCCTGGAGCATGTCCGACACGAGACCGACGAGCACGCCACGCGGGCCGACCTCGATGAAGCGGCGGATGCCGGCCGCATGGGCGAGTTCGACCTGGGCCACGAAGTCGACCGGGCGCACGGCCTGCCCCGACACCAGGTCGATGAATCGCGCCCGCTCGGAACCAGCGAGCGGCTGCCCGACGGCGGTGTGGTCGGCGGTGAACGGATGCAGCTGGCGGCCGCGGTTGGCGGCCACCGGGACCCGTGGCCAGCGGGGCGTCGTGGCGGCAACCGCGGCCGCCAAGGCCGCGACGCTGGCCTGCAACAGCGGCGAATGAAAGGCCCGTGCAACGGGCAGTTCCCCGGCGGCCACGCCGCGTTCGGATGCCAAGCCCAGCGCCGCGGCGACAGCCGGCGTCGTTCCGGAAACGACCGTCTGCGCGTAGGAGTTGTAGTTCGCGCAGACGAGCGTGCCCGTCCCGGCCGCGACGGCGGCGACGATCGCCGCCGCCAGCTCGCGGCCGCAGTGCAGCACCGCCATGCGGCCCGGATCGTCGCCGGCACAGTCGGCCATGAGCCGGCCGCGTTCGATGACGACGGCGAGCGCCTCCTCGAACGACAGCAGCCCCCCCGCATGGAGCGCCGAAAGCTCGCCCAACGAGTGACCGATCGCCATGGCATACGGGACGCCGTGCTGACGCAGCTTCTCCAGAAGGATCGCCGAGGCGACGAACAGGGCCGGTTGGGCAAGACGCGTGTCGCGAAGCCGCGCTTCCGCTGCGGCCCCTCCGGCCCGCGGATCGAGCAGGAGCGGTGCCACGTCGGGACAGCCGGCCGCGCGACACACCGCCGTGGCGCGAGCGGCGAGATCGCGGACCAAGGGATCGGCGGCGAGGCCGGCGAGCATGCCCGGATACTGCGACCCCTGTCCGGGAAACAGCAGACAGACGTCGCCGGCCAGCGCCGGCAGCGATGGATCGATGAATTCGGCGGCATCGACCAGCGGGGCAGTCGAGCGATCCGGCGCGGATGAAATGACGAGATGATGGTTCGTGCCGCCGAAACCGAAGCTCGACACGCCCGCATACAGCGGGCCGACGTCGGGCAGCAATTCCGCGGACCGCGGGACTGTCAGGCCGCTGGCGGCCCAGTCGAGCGACGTGTTGGGCCGCTCGAAGTTGACCTGCGGGGGGATGACACGGCTCGTCACGGCCAACACGGCCCGGAACAAGCCCGCCATTCCGGCAGCGAGCTTGAGATGCCCGACCATCGACTTTGCGGACCCGATGGGCAGGGGCGCGGTCCGCTCGGCACCCCCGTGCGCGGAGGCCTGGAGCAACATCGCCACCGAGGCCAGTTCCGCGGCATCGCCGGCCACGGTTCCCGTCCCGTGGCATTCGAGATAGTGCAGCATGCCGGGGGAGATGCCCGCGTCCGCGTACGCCCGCCGCAGGGCCAGCAACTGCCCCGCACTGCTGGGCGCGGTGATTCCCTTGCCGGCGCCGTCGGAAGAGGCCCCCCAGCCGCGGATCACCGCGTGGATGCGGTCGCCGGCGCGGACCGCGTCATCGAGCCGCTTGAGCACGACGATGCCGCAGCCCTCGCCCATCACGAAGCCGTCGGCCCGCGCGTCGAAAGGAAACGATCCGCTGGTCGAGAGGGCACCGACCTTGGAAAACTGCACGTAGGCATGTGCGGACATTTCCGTGTCGACGCCGCCGGCGATCACGAGATCGCAGTCGCCAAGCCGCAGGGCAGCGATCCCCCGGGCCACCGCCGCCAGCGACGACGCGCAGGCGGAGTCGATGGTTTCGTTGAAGCCATGCAGGTCGAACGCCGAGGCGATGCGGCCGGCGACCAGGCTGCCGACCTGCCCCGGCAGCGTGTCCTCGTTGATCAGCGCCGGCGGATGGGCGGCGTCGAGCCGGTCCCAGAGCCCGGCGACCGCCGTGCGCTCCGCAGCATCGCGAGCCAGCGCCTCCATCCGATGCCGCAGGCGCCGCGCGAGCACGGCCTCCATGCTTCCCTCCACGAGTTCTCCCGCGATGGCGGCGATCACGACACCGGCCCGCTCGCGGTCGAAGGGCCGCGCGAGATAGCCGGCGTCGTCGAGGGCACGGCGGGCACAGACCAGTGCCAGCTTCTGGTTGCGGCTCATCTGCCGGGCGACGGCCGGGGGAATCCTGAAGTCGGCGAGATCCAACTCGGGCAGGTCGTCGCCGACGACGGCACCGAGACGCGACGTCGTGCTGAGGGGGACGCTCCGCTCGGGGGCATGGAAGATTCCCGCCTCCCACGTCCACTCCGGCAGTTCGCGCACGAAACACCGTTGCCGGAGCACGTTGCGAAAGTACTCCGCGACCGTCGCCGAGCCGGGAAAGATTCCCGCCAGGCCGACGATCGCGATCGCCGGTCGCTGCGGCTGGCTCGGCCCCGGTTCATGTCGCATGCGTCATCCTCGGCGGACGTCGATCGTCAGCATGGACTGGACGCCGCGCAGGTCGGCACCCGGACCGTGCCGCGGTGACGCCCGGTGCCCGCCAGATTCCCTTTCCAGGCTGTCAGGATAGGTCGTGCCAGGGCACGGCCACAAGCGACCGACGGGACAGCGATGCGTGCCGTGACGGACCCGCCATCCGGCATGCGCACGCCCGGCACAGCGGCCTGAGCTGCATGCTCCGCGCCGGTCGCGCAGCGACCCCACGCCTGCTCCCGCCAGCCAGGAACCCTGCCGACCGCGACCGGGACGGAATGCTATACTCCTGCGCTTCTGTCGCCGAGATTCGATGATGAAGTCGGTCCTCTTCGTGTGCGTCGAAAACTCGAACCGCAGCCAGATGGCGGAGGCGTTCGCCCGCCTCTACGGCGGCGGCCGGGTGGCGGCTGCGAGTGCCGGGTCGCGGCCCTCGGGGAGGATCAATCCCAAGGCCGTCGCGGCAATGGCGGAACTGGGGTACGACCTGTCAACGCATGAATCGAAGGGGCTCGACGATTTCAAAGGCCGCGCGGTGGACGTAGCCGTTACCATGGGTTGTGGCGACGCATGTCCGCTCGTCCGGGCCGGCCGCCGGGTCGACTGGAAGATTCCCGACCCGCGCGACATGACGGCCGAGGAGTTTCGCGGGGTCCGCGACCTGATCGGGCAAAAAGTCCGCGATCTTCTCGCCAGCCTCGAAACCGCCCCCTGAGGCAGTGCCGATGACCGTGAAAGAGTTCTGCCGGGCGCTGGCCGACCATCCCGGGGAGCGGATGCACTGGATGCTGCCCGACCGATCGTTCATCCCCGCCCACTACCACATCACCGAGGTCGGCAGGCTCCGCAAGGACTTCATCGACTGTGGCGGCACGGTCCGCTCCACCGAGGCCTGCCTGCTGCAGGTCTGGGTGGCGACCGACGTCGACCACCGGCTCGAGACCAGGAAGCTCTCGACGATCATGCAGATCGCCGCCCCGCTGCTCGGCTCCGCCGACCTGCCGGTCGAGGTCGAGTATGAGGAGGGGGTGATCTCGCAGTATCCGATCGGCGGCCTGGAGGTCACGCCGGCGGGCCTGCTCTTCCACCTTGGCACCAAGCACACCGCCTGCCTCGCGCCCGAAAAGTGCCAGCTGGGCGACACGGGCTGCTGCTGAACCCTCGCGGCACGGCATGCCCGCCCCGGGCACTGCTGCCGCCTACCACAGCCGGCCGATCAGGCCGTAGTACAACGGGATGCCGACGCTGATGTTGAAGGGAAACGTGACGCTCAGCGACAGCAGTTCGAACAGCCCCGGATTCGCCTCCGGAACGGCCTGCCGCATCGCGGCTGGCACCACGATGTAGGACGAACTGGCACAGAGCAGCGTGAACAGCAGGGCGTCCCCCTTGCCCATGCCGACGCACCACGCCAGGCCGATGCCGAGGGCGGCGTTCGCAAGCGGTGCGAGGATGCCGAAGGCCACGAGCGCCGGACCGACCTCGATCAGTTTGCCGGCTTTCCGGGCTGCCAGCATTCCCACGTCGAGCAGAAACAGAAGCACGATGCCCTTGAAGATGCCCGTCATGAACGGTTTGAGTCCCTCGCCAGCGGTGCGCCCGGTGATCACGCCGATCACCAGGCTGCCCAGCAGCAACAGGACGGTGCCGTTGCAGAACGACTCGTGCAGGATCGCGACCATCCCTGGCCGTCCGGTCGCCGTTTCGGCCCGCGGAGCGAACATGCGCACGAGCATGATGCCCATGATCACTGCGGGCGACTCCATGATCGACATGACGGCGACCATGTGGCCGCCGAAGCCGACGTTCGCGCGCACGAGAAACTCCGTTCCCACGACGAACGTCACGATGCTGATCGAGCCATACGTCGCCGCCATGGCGGCGGCGTCGAAGACGCTGAGGATGCGCCGCAGGAAAAAGAACGTGTAGAACGGCACGACCATGGCCAGCGCCAGCGCCGCGAGGACAGTCCACAGCACCTCCGCCGTCAGGCCCGCGGCGGCCAGCTTTTCGCCCCCGGTGTATCCGATGGAAATCAGCAGGTAGGTCGAGAAGAACTTCGGCAGCGGGTACGGCAGTTCGAGGTCCGACCGCACGAGGACGGCGACGAAGCCGAGCAGGAAGAACAGCGCCGCCGGGCTGAGCACGTTGGCGAGGATCGTCTGCGTATCCATGTGGACCGACCTCCCCCCGGGGTTCAGTGAATCACCCACATCGCATCCGACACCAGGCAGGCTCCGCCATACTGGTGGAGCAGGGGCCGGATCGTCTCGACGACCGGCCAGAGCCGATCCTCCGGGATCGTCGTCACGACCATCAGGTTTTCGACCTCGCTGGAGAGCGAATCCCAGGAGTTGACCTTCTGATCACCCTTCCCGAGCACGTTGCGGATCACGGCGTAGCCGGTGATTCCCGCCTGCTCAAGGGCCGCGACGAGGCTGCGGAATTCTATCGGTCCGGTGATGATCTCGATTCGCTTGACGGCCTTCATGCGGGCATCCTCCAGGCAGGGTTCGGGAGGCAGGACTCGGGCTTCAGGGAGGGACTATCGACACCGCGGAACGTCCGCACAAATAGAGAAACCGTGACGCGGCCTTCCACGATCAGACCGCTATCCGGCAAAGGCATGAGGAGTGCGCGGATGTGTTTTCCCGGCCCCGGTGACGAGCCCAGCGAGCCGCATTCAGGCAGGGCGTCGCGGCGCAGCCTGCTCGCGCATGCCTTCACGGGTACCGCGACGGCGACGGGCTGGGCGGCCGTCCACTCGGCACCGGCCGGCGGCGACGACCCGTCCCGCCTGCAGCCGGCCGCGGTGCTCGAGTTTCTCCATGCCGGGTACGAGCGGTTCGTGGCGGGCAGGTGGTGCTCGGCGCCCGGGTCGTCTACGTCCTCGGCCACACTTCGTGCGGCGCGGTGTCCGCGGCGGTCCGGGCGCAGACGCTCGTGGAGGCCTCCACGGTCATCGCCTCCCTCGTGAAAGAACGCAAGGTGATCGTGGCCGGCGGCATCTTCGATCTGCAGTCGGGCCGCGTCGATCCGGTCTCTCTGCCCTGAAATCGCCCGATCGCACGAGCCGCAGGCCCGTATGGAATGGCTGAACTACCATCACTTGCTCTATTTCTGGCACGTCGCCCGGGAACGGAGCGTGTCCCGGGCCGCGGCCGCACTGCATGTCGCCCAGCCGACCGTCAGCGCGCAGATTCGGCTGCTCGAACGGTCGCTGAAGCAGCGGCTCTTCGACCGACAGGGACGCGCGCTCGCGCTGACGACAGAGGGCGAGGCGGTTTTTCGCTATGCCGACGAGATCTTTTCCCTGGGACGGGAGCTGATGCAGACCGTGAAGGGCGAGCCGGCCGCCGGCACGCGCCGGTTTCGCGTCGGCGTATCGGACTCACTCCCCAAGCTGACGACCTACAGGCTCCTCGAACCGGCGCTCGTCATGCAGCCGGCGTTCCGCCTTCACGTGCGAATCGACAAGACCGAGCGTCTGCTCGGTGAACTGGCGGTGCATGCCGTCGATCTCGTCATCAGCGATGCGCCGATGATGCCCTCCCTGCGGGTCCGGGCCTTCAATCACCTCCTCGGCGAGACGAGCGTCTCGATCTTCGGCACGGCGGCATTGGCCCGTGGCGTGCGCCGTGGCTTTCCCGGGTCGCTTCACGGGGCCCCGCTGCTCCTGCAGACCACGAATACCGCCGTCCGCCAGTCACTCGATGAATGGTTCGAGGTCCAGAAGATCGAGCCGCGAATCATCGGCGAAGTGGAGGACATGGCGATGCTGCAGACACTCGGCGAGCATGGGCTGGGACTGTTCGCCGCTCCCACGGTGGTGCGCAGGGAAATCTGCCGCCGCTATCATGTCGCCTGGGTGGGCGAGCTGGAAAGGGTGCGGGAACGGTTCTACGCCATCTCGGTGGAGCGGCGGATCAACCACCCGGCCGTCCGGCTGATCGCCGATCAGGCAAAGCGGCGATTGTTCGCCTGACCCCCATTCGTCCGCCCGACTCCCGGAATCCACATCCCATGGCCTACACGCTCGGCAATCTCGACGCCCTCGAGGCGGAGGCGATGCACGTGATCCGTGAAGTGGCTGCGGAGTTCGAGAATCCGGTACTCCTGTACTCCATCGGCAAGGACTCGATGTGCATGCTGCACGTCGCCCGCAAGGCGTTCGCCCCCGCGCCGCTGCCGTTTCCCCTCCTGCACATCGACACGACCTGGAACTTCCGCGAGATGATCGCGTTCCGCGACCGCTACTGCACCGAGCACCGGCTCCGGCTGCTGGTGCACGTCAACGAGAAGTCGCTCGCCGCGGGCATGAACCCGTTCGACTTTCCCAGCAACGTCTACACGCCGACGATGAACACGCATCCGCTCATCGAGGCGCTCACCCTGCATCGCTTCGACGCCGCCCTCGGTGGTGGCCGGCGCGACGAGGAGAAGTCGCGGGCCAAGGAACGGGTGTTTTCCTTCCGCGACGCCAACCACCAGTGGCATCCCAAGAACCAGCGACCCGAACTCTGGAATCTGTACAACGCCCGCGTCCACCGCGGCGAGAGCATCCGCGTGTTCCCGCTCTCCAACTGGACCGAGTTCGACATCTGGCAGTACATCCATCGCGAGCGAATCCCGCTCGTGCCCCTGTACTTCGCCGCCGACCGGCCGGTCGTCGACCGCGACGGGCAGTGGATCATGGTCGACGACGACCGCTTCCGGCTCCGGGCCGGTGAGACGCCGGTCGTGAAACGGGTTCGCTTCCGCACGATGGGGGACTACCCGCTCACCGCCGCCCACGAGTCCACGGCCACCACGGTGCCCGAGATCATCGCCGAGATGCTCCTCGCCCGCACCAGCGAACGGCAAGGCCGGCTCATCGACAAGGACGAGGCCGGCTCGATGGAGAAGAAAAAACGCGAGGGTTACTTTTGAGCGGCCGAAGGCCGCGGCTTGAACCGGCCGGCCCTTCGTTCAGTGACGAACGTAATTCGCGCCGCGAACGACCTGCACGTCGGCCAGCCAGGCGATGCAGGCGTAGTGCTCGAAGTAGCTGTGGGAGACGTGCCTGAGAATCCGTTCCGCCACCTCCATCGGCACGACAAACTCCACCTTCTGGGTCTTCGCGCCCGACGTCACGATCACGTTGCGAGTGCTGCGCGAGCCCTCGCCGGCGGTGTCGCTCATCGTGTAGCCGGTGGCCCCGAGTTTGACCCCCTCGCGGGCGATGTCGTCCATGATCACCGATTCGCCGACGACCGTCACGAGCTTGAGAGGATAGAGCTGCATGGCACGAGGGCTCCTGGGGGACAAGGGGCAGGTTCAGATCGTATCCGATGGCCGGGGCCGACGCTCACGTCGCCCCCACCCACTTCGCCATCTCGTAGTAGATCGGGATGCCGAAGGCGATGTTGAACGGAAACGTGATCGCCAGGGCCGCCGTGATCGACAGCGTGGGATTCGCCTCCGGCAGCGTGAGCCGGACCGCCGGCGGTGCGGCGATGTAGGAGGCGCTCGAGACGATCGCCGCCAGCACCGTGCAGCCGCCCAGGTTCAGCCCCGCCAGGTGTCCCAGCCACGCCCCCAGGAACCCGTGCAGCAGCGCGATGCCGATGCCGAAGGCAACGAGGAACGGTCCGACCTTGAGCAGATCGCCGAGCCGCTCGCCCGCCACGAGCCCCATCTCCAGGAGGAAGATGCACAAGCAGCCGCGAAACAGCATCCCCTTGCTCTGGAAAAAGTCGTAGAACGGCTGGAACGACTGCTCGCTCATGAACATCGTCGAGACGAAGCCGATGGCCAGCAGGCCGGCCATGAGCATGATCGACTGCCCGGTCATGACCTCGTACAGTGCCTCCCACAACTTCCCCTCGCCCGCCTTGCCGCCGCCTCCCTTGGCGGCCCGCTCGCGGGCCATGAGCGCCGCCCCGAGCACGAGCGCGATGGCGATGCCCGGGCACTCCAGAATCGTCACCAGCGTCGGCAGGAAGCTGTTGGCCGGGTGCTGGGTCTGCTCGACGAAGGAGTTGGCGACGGCGTAGGTGACGGCCGACGTGCTCCCGTAGTGGGCGGCGATGCCCGCCGAGTCGGCGATCGACAGCCGGCCCGCGTACCGGAGCACGAGGAACGACGTGATCGGGGTCAGGCAGCCGAGAAACAGCGTCGCCAACGCCGGCTTCCAGATCGTCGCCACGCCGTGCAGCTGGTACTCGTGGGCCAGTTCGTGCCCGCCGACGAAACCGATCGACATGAGCAGAAAAATGGCGATCGACAGGTACAGCTCCTTGGGAATCTTGATGCCGCCGTGAATCCGCGTGCAGACGATCCCGAGCACGAAGCACAGCGGGATGGGCGTCAGCAGGTTGCGTTCAAGCGACTCGAGGATCCGGGCGATCTGCTCGCCCGATGCGATGGCGAACAGGCCGGCAGGCGGGGCGGCGGCGAACAGGGAGTGGCAGAGGGTCGGCATGCATGCCTCACTTTCGGGGGGATTGGGACAGGGAGGAGGGAACTGGCTCGAGCAGCCGCCCGGCTGCCCGGTCGAGGGCGTTCACCAGTGGCGCGGGCCAGAGACCGAAACCGAAGAGCACGCCGAGCAGGACCACGAACGCGAGCCGCTCCCGCGGCAGGATCGCGTGCCGCGGTCCGTCCGGCGCGCCGGGACCGCCGAAGACTTCCAGCCAGGCCCGCATCACGGCGATCGCCGCCAGCACGGTCGCGGCGATGACGAGCAGTCCGCCGGCGAGACGCTCTTCGAGCGCCCCGGACACGATGAGGTCATCGGCGACGAAGGACAGCGTGCCGGGCACGCCAATGGCGGCGAGCCCGAAGAGCAGAAAGAACGCGGCGAGGGCGGGTGCATCCCAGAACCGGCCCTGAGGCCGGTCGAGCGGAATCGCCCCCGCGCGGCTCTCGAGCGCCCAGGTGACGAGACCGATGCCGGTGAGCGCCAGGCCGCTCGAAATCCAGACGCAAAGAGCCCCGGTGAGCTCCATCGGCAGCCGTCCGGCGAGTCCGGCCAGCGTGAGTGCCGACTGGCTCATGGCGAGTGTTCCTATGAAGCCGCGCAGGTCACGCTGCACCGCGGCGAGCGCCGCGCCGTACACGGTCGTCACGAGCGCCAGGTTCGAGAGCACGACGAGTTCCGGGCCGACGCCGTGGGCATGGCCGACCAGCAGCCGCACGGCCGTGTAGGCGGCCACCTGGGGCATCGTCGCCGCCAGGGCCGTCGACATCGGGGCGCCGGCGAAGAGCGCGGGATACCAGGAATGGAAGGGGACGATCCCCTTGCGGATCATCACGGCCAGCGTGACGAGCCAGGCACCCGTAGCCCCGACCATGCCCCCGGCACGTTCCCACGGCGGGTCGGAGACGAGCAGCGCCGTGCCGACCGTCATGCAGACGATCGCCGCCCCCATCGCGATGGCAAACACCCGCCCCGCACCTCTGCCGCCGGGCACGGACCGGGTCGCATGCCAGGTCGGCAGCGCCGTCACGATCCACATCACGACGAGCGCAGCGGGGTGGGCGGTGAGGAACACGGCAAGCGTGGCGGCACAGCCGAGCAGCTTGCGGGCGATCGACCACGGGTCGATCGTGCGGCGCGGCCGGACGAGAATTACCGCCAGGGCGATCAGCGCCGCGTAGGGAAGGAGCACCGCCGTCAGCCCGTCGATATGGACGAGGGAGCCGCCGCCGAGCCTGTCCCCGCGGGTGATCGTGGCTCCGTCGGTCATCTGCCAGAGGGTCGTCACGGCCAGACTGGCCGCCAACGCCATGCCGCTTGCGGCCGCGGCCAGCCGACGGAGCATCCGCTCCGGCACGCCGAGCAGGACGATCCCGGCGGTCATCGCCGGGATCGCGACAGCGCTGCAGGCGGCGGCGAGGAGCCAGTCGTCCAGCCGATCCTGGTGAAGGAGTGCAGTCATCGACGTCTCCCTCCACGTTCGCCTGCCAGCCAGGCCACCCAGCGGGACTCGGCCGTGGCCGCCCATTCGAGCAGTCGGAGCACCGGACCGATCACGAGCCGATCCACGGCCATCTCCTCGAACCCACGCTCCAGTGCGATTCGATAGGCGGCCGCGCTGGCCCGCGCCGGCAGCCAGGCCAATGGCGACCAGCCGGCGAACTTCACATGGCCACCGAGTGCCGCCTCCAGTTCGTGCCGGTCATGGAGCGCCGATGGGGAACGCAGGATCTGCAGGCTGCGCAGCACCGCGTGGCCAACAACGTGGACCAGCGGCACAACCCGCCAGCCGAGGCCGATCTCCACGAGGATCAGCGCTGCCTGCGTCATCGACGCGTAGGCGAGCATGCTCTTCAGATCGGTCTGGACCCGGCCCACGACGCTCGCATGCAACGCCGAGGCGGCGCCGATCGCGATCAGGCAGGCGCGGGCCAATGGGGATTCGTCGAGAAGCGGACCGCACCGCAAGAGCACGTAGGCGCCCGCATGGATCGACAGCGCCCCGTAGAAGATCGCGCTCGATGGCGTGGGGCCCTCCATCGCCCGGGGAAGCCAGCCTGAAAACGGCACTTGGGCGGTCTTTCCCATGGCCGCGAAGACCACCAGCAGCGACACGACGGTCGCCGTCCCGGCGGGCACCAGGCAGTCGGCCCGGGGCCAGCCGGGCGTGAACAGCAGGTCGAAATCCCCGGCCCCGACGGCCCGGTGGACGACGACGCTCGCCGCGAGCAGGCCGACGTCACAGACCCGGTAGGTGACGTAGGCCCCGAGAGCGGCGCGAATGGCGTTCGTCCGCTCCAAAAAGAAGCCGATGAGCAGCGCCGACGATATGCCGACGCACTCCCAGCCGGCGAAGAGCACGTCGATGCTGTCGGCCAGCACCATCAGGTTCATGCCCGTGCCAAAGACCGCCAGGAGCACGAAGAACCTGACGAAGCCCGGCTCGCGGTGCATGTATTTCCCGGCGAACCGGTTCACCAGCCAGCAGAGGCCGGTGGAAAAGCAGACGTAGGGAACGGAAAGGGCGTCGGCGACCAGGTTGACCGTGGCCTCATGGTGCCCCACCGCGAACCAGGTGCCGACATGGACGACGGCCGGCGCGAATCCACGGGCCGCGAGCGACAGGAGCGTCGCCAGGCCGGCGATGAAGCCGACCGCGAAGCAGGCGGCCACGAGCCGGCGGATGACCGACTCGGGGAGCGGCCGCCCGACGAGCACCGGCAGGCCGACGGCGACGACCGCCGCCGCCGGAGCGGCAAGCTGGAGGAGGACGAGTGCCGAGTCGACGTCGTGGATCGTCACGCTCGGCCTCCGCAGGCAGGCCGTGCCGGGCCCAGCGCCGCCAGCACGCGGGCCGGCCGAAGGTGGTCGCGGTGCCCCGCATACCAGAGGATCGATCGATCCACGACCGGCAGGTCATGCCGCTCCGGCACATGAGGCACGAAGCCCGCCCCCGTGAAGACGGCGAGTCGGCCCGTCGCCTCATCCCAGGAGACGAGCTGGATCCAACGGTTCACCGCCAGCCGCTTCACTGCCGGGACGCTGTCGGCCGCCCTGAGAATCGTGGCTGGATCGGCGTCGATGACCACGAGGAGACGGACGGGCTCGTGAATCTCGACCATCTGCCAGGGCAGGCCGGTCCGCAGGTCACTGGCATGACCGTCCATGACGCCGAGTAATCCGGTGATGTTGTGGGGCAACTTCGTGCCGGCGCCATACCCGAGTCGATCAACGAGTGAAAAGTAGTATTCAAGATTGATGCCGGCACCCACCGGGCCGACGGCGGCGAGCGTGCGGGCGAGGATCGCACCGTCGGCGTCGGCCGTCGGATCGTAGGACACGAGGAAGGCCCGCCTGTCGAGGAACAGCCCGCGGGTCCGCTCCCGCCGGCCGATGATGCAGACCGCGTTGGTAGCATGGCCGAGTTCCGGCCGCACCTGGGCGAGGTCGACGCTCCGCGATTCGACGTGCGCCCGGGCCTCGACGGCCGTCATGCCTGCCGGCGCCGTCTCGAACCGGCGGCAGCGTTCATGGGCGTCGGCGGTCGCCACCCGTTCGGCGCAGTCCCGCATCCGGGACACGTCGGCGGCATGACCGGGCGGGACGAGGTCGAGGTCGTGCCACGTCAGGCTGCTGGCACAGGTGTCGAGCATCCCGCCCACGAACCAGGTATCAGCAGGGATCACCAGGCCCGTCGCGGCGAGCCGCTCCCGGACCCGCGGGTCGTTGGCCATCATCGCGAAGGCCCGGGCGTTGGGCCCGCCACGGCCCCCGCCGCAGGCCCCACAGTCATAGGCACTCTCGTGCGGATTGTTGCGGCTCGAGGATCCGTGGCCGAGGATGACGACGAGCCTGGCGAATCCCGTCGTCAGGCCGATGTCCTCGAGCACGCGTCGGACCGCGGCCGTCATCTCCTCGACGTCAAAGCCCGCCGCGGTGCCGGCCACGAAGCCCGGCCCAGGCTGCCGTTCCAGCGCCAGCCGCGTGCGGACCTGCCCGCGCGTCAGGTCGTTTGCCGTGCGACCGATCCGGTCCGCGAGACGCGGAAAGGCGACGCGGGCGACGAGCGGCACGGCCGCCAGGGCTCCGAACACCGGAGTGAACAGTCCGCCGCGCACCAGCGTGCGGCTGCCCGATGCGAGACTGCCCGCGAGCCGGCCGTACCGGCGCCGCAACGAGCGGCGCAGTGCCTGCAGGCCGGTCGGCGCATCCAGCGGCACTTCATGCACCGTGTGCCGCGGTCGCATCACGATCGGACAGAGCGGCGTCGCGTGCCAGTCGTCGAGCCCCTGGTAATACATCGGGACGCCGAAGAAGCCGGCCGTGCCGAAGGTCTCATGGGCGGGTCCGAGTTCCTCGATATGCCGGCGGAACGACTCGCAGCGTTCGTCGATGCACACCACCCAGTCCACGGCCGTCCGGGCCGGCGACGCCGCCGGAGCCGGACGACCGGACGCATCATTGGCGGCAAGCGCGTCGAGGATCTCGATCCGATGACGACGCTCGTAGGCGAGGTGGAACAGCCGCCGGCGCGTGATGGCGTCGAACGCAGCGATCGCGGCCTCGAACTGCAGGATCTCGTCCTCGTCGAGGCTGCGTAGGTCGGCGGCCGAGAGGCCGACGAGTTGCGCCACCTGATGGAGCCGAAATGCCCGGGCGAGCGTTCCCAGCCCCTGCCGGCGCGGATGCCGCTCGCGGAGTTCGTCGCGAAATCCCGGCAGTCCGCTGGCGGCGGCGTCGCCCGCCGCCCGCTGGCCCATGCGTCGTGCACACCAGGCCGCCGCGACGCGATCACAGACCAGACGGAGGGCGAGAAAATCGACGAGCCGGGCCGGCACGGCCACCACGGGAGCGCGGTCGGGACGCTCCTCGAACTGCCGGATCATGCCGGCCCAGCCCCGCAGCGCCAGCAGCGATTCCGTCACGAATGCCGGCCATTCACTCCGCGGCACGCCGAGCATCTCCAGCTCCCGCGCGGCACACTCCTCCGCGGAGCGACCACAGACCTGCCGCAGCGCCGCCGGGAGCCGGGCGCTCCACGCCGCCGTCGGACCGAGCCGGCCCGCGTAGAGCCGGGCCACCGCCTCGAGAAGACCGTGGTCGCGATCGGGCATCGTCCAGGCAGCGACGCCCTGATCGAGAAACGCGGCACACAGGCGGATGAGAAGGGGATGCACGAGCGCGTCGGCGTCGAGCGTCGGCTCGACGGCGAGGATCAGGTCCCGGAGCCGCACCGGGAGCCGCATCGGGCCGACACCGGGGCGGGCCATCGATGCCGCCTCCACGCAGGCATGCCAGAGGTCGGCGCAGACCCGCCGCTCGTCGTCGGACCGTGGCCGGTCGTCCGGCGGATCGAGCGCCTCGCGCACGACGGCGTCGGCAACGTGCCACCCGCCCCCGTCGCGCGGCGGGCCGCTGCCCCCGGAGAGCAGTCGCCGGCGCATCTCGGCCGCGAGGTCGGGCCGCAGGCGGTCGATCGCCGGACTCTCGGTCAACGTCCAGCGAACGGTGGCGTCGGACTCGTCCCGCACGGCATGGAGGAGCAGTGCCCTGTGAAGTTCGACGAGGGGCAGACGCCCCCCGGCGGTCATTCGGCCGACCGCGCCTGCCTCGTTTTCTGCGAGCACCGCGTCGATGTCGGCCATGCGGATGCGGCCGCGGGCGAGTTCCTCGCGGTATCGCGCCTCCGAGAGGAACGGCTCGGTGCCGAGCAGCCGAGCCGCTTCGACGACTGCCTCCTCGAACGGCCGATCCTCGAAGGCATGCAACGTGTTGTGGTGGATGAACACGGCGATCGGCCCCTGCGCGGGCAGGAACCGGGCGGCGGCGGCGACGAGCCGGTCGATCTCACTCGTGGTTTCGGCGGAGGTGTGCATGTCGTGAGCCGGGCGCAGGTGGAAACATCCGGGGGCGGCGGACGGCCGCGAGAGAAATGCCGGAAAGCGGACAACGGCGGCCGGGGACCTCCCAGGCCGGCGCACGGCGCCACGCCTCAGCGTTGGCCCGGCGGGCCGCGAATTCCGGACGCGGTCGGGCGTCGGCCGCGAACGACGCTGCCGGGGGACAGGTGGAGGTAGCCGCACCGCGTCGACTCGAGGTCGTTCGTCAACGCCGCGCCTCCGGCCTGCCAGCCCCGGTCGTGCGGATGCTCGTCGACGTCGTCGGCGCCAGCTTCGACGTCCACCTCGGCGGCCGCAACCTGGTGGGAATGCGGCCGGGTGATGCCGGGCACGTCTCCGGCGCCGGCCCACGCTTCAAAAAGGTCCGCGCAGGGCAGCACCAGGGCGACGATCGTCACAGCGATGGTGCACAGCGGCGACACGGATGACTTTCGATCTGACCTGCGTGTGGAGTATAGTTCCCCCGGTCGGGCCGCGTCAGGAGCAACTTTCGGCTACCGATCTCGAAAGGCCGGGCTGGAACCGGCACGACTTCCCCGATGGCCGACTTGAAGGCCCCCGTGCACCCGTCCCGAGGGGGCGGAATGGTGCCCCGGACAGAAATCGCGGCCCGGCCAGGCGGCCTGCCCAGGAGCGCGTGCGGAGGCGGACGGACAATGCGAATCACGTTCACGCAGTCGGGCGGATTCGCGGGCCTCGTCAGGCACGTGCACCTCGACGCGGCCACCCTCGACGCCGCGGAGCGACGCGAGGTCGAACGGCTCGTCGCGGCCAGCGGGCTGACCGAATCGTGGGAGCGATTCGCCGGCGCCGCCCGCGACCTGAAGCAGTACGAGATCGTCATCGACAGCGACGCGGCGACGCGGCGCATTTGCTGCGACGACCGCTGCCTGCCCGAACCCGCCCGGCCGCTCGTCCAGTATCTCGCGGCCCGCACCCGGCCCGGCCCACCTGCCGCGCCGGCGCCGGCGGCAGAGGCGACGGAAGGCACGACCGCCGCCATGCAAAGCACCTCTCCCTGGGGCCGATTCGACGGCACGGTCGTGGCCCGCTGGCACGACGACGGTCGCGCGATGACACTCGTCGCACCGTTTGCCTACGTCGATCCGCGCGCTGTCCGTTGGACCGCACCGTCCGGAGCGGTCGTCAACGGCGCCAGCATTCCCCGGGCCTTCTGGTCGCTCGTCGGCGGCCCGTTCGAGGGCCGGTTCCGCAACGCGTCCGTCGTCCACGACGTGGCCTGCGCGGAACGGACGCGGGAGTGGCGGGACGTGCACCGGATGTTCCACGATGCCTGCCGATGCGGCGGCGTGGGAGTGGCACTCGCCAACACGATGTTCTACGCCGTCTGGCACTTCGGGCCGCGCTGGCGGTTCGAAGAGCGGCGCGGCATCGTGGCGGGGCGGCCGGTCCTGGAGCGGGTGGCGGTCCTGGAACCTGTGCCCGAACCGGCGCCGGAACTCGTGCGCCAGGTCGCCGATTGGTTCATGGCCCACGACGTCGCCGCCGACACGATCCCGACGCTGCCGGTTCCGCCCCGGTAGAGCTGTTCGCGGAACAAGTCATCCGGAGCCGGGGCGAACGTCCGGCGGTCGGCAACGTATTTTCCGGGCAGCGGCCGCGCACCGCCTGCTACCATGCCGTGCATGAGCGGCGACGCGGGGAGCGACGGAGCATGGTGGCGTGACCCGCGGGCGCGGTGGCCCGCGGGCGTCGGAATCGTCCTCGTCGCCAGCGGGCTGGCCCACGTCGTCGTCTGGGCCCTGACCGGAGGGCCCTGGGAAGGGCCGGTCACGTGGCGGAAGCCGATCCTGTTCGGCATCTCCGGTGGCCTGACCTGCCTCTCGGCCGGCTGGGTCTGGGCGCACCTGCCCCGCCGCCGCGGCGACATCCTCCTCGCCGGCGCGATGGCCGGCACGCTGTTCGTCGAGGTTCTGCTCGTCGACCTCCAGCGCTGGCGGGGCATGGCGAGTCACTTCAATCGGTCGACGCCGCTCGATTCGTTTCTCTACGACGCGATGGGCGTCCTCATCCTCTTCGTCTCGGCAGTGCTCCTCGACCTCACGGTGCGACTGTTTTTCGTCGGGCGTGGCGTCGCGCCCGACATGCTGCTCGCCGCCCGTGCCGGGATGGTGTTTCTCGTGATCTCCTGCGGACTCGGCATCTGGGTGGGCAGCAACGGCGACCTGCGGGTGGCCGCCGGACTGGACGCGGACCGGTTCGGGGCCGCCGGCGTGCCCAAGTTTGCCCACGGTGTCACGATCCACGCCATCCAGTGGCTGCCGGCGATCGCCTGGTGTGCCCGCCGCGCCGGACTGTCGGCCGGCATGAGCGGACGGCTCGTGGCTCTGGCGCTGGTCGGCACGGCTTTCATCCTCGCCTACGCGGTCGTGCAGACGCTCCTGGGCGGGCCGCGGTTTCCGCCCCTGCCCGCGGGCATGATCGTGCTCGGCAGCGGAGCGGTCTGCCTGATCGTCGCCCTTGTCAGCATCGTCGTCAGCTGTCGACCGTCCGTCGGGCCGCAGGCCGGACCGCCTTGACCGCACCCCGCACGCGATCCAGCCAGCGGCGCGCCCAGACGAACTCCGCCGCGAGGATGGCAAGGCCCAGGGGGATCACGACCACGGCGGGACCGGGCAGCAGAACCATCGCGATGCCCGTGACGAGAACCGCTCCGCCCACGACGAAGACCGCGCCGCGGCGGACGATGCGAATCGCTGCGCGAAGCATGTCGTGCATGTCGTGTGAGAGAAATTTTTCCCGCGGCCGCCGGCGGCCGCGTGTCAGGCAGCGGCGCCGCTCGCGACCGTCACGGCGACCGGGCCGCCTTCCCTGTCGTCGTGAAACTCGGTCGGCTGGTCGTCGGGACGGTCGCCGTACAGGTCGTCCATGCCCGCGATCGCCCCCCGATACTCGTTGAAATGCGGATCCATGCCAAAGCCCTCCGTGCTGAATCCCTTTCGTCACCGGAGAACTATACGCAGCCCGACGCCGGCGGATCGGTTGTGCCCGGCCTGCCCAGCCTGCCGGCAGCCCGCACCGTCCCGGAACCCCCCCGTCCGCCGCCTCGCTACCAGGGGCTGCCCGGACGTGACGGGGGGACGTGACCGGACCGGCGGCTATCATCGCCGCATTCCCGGCCGCACGAGGAGCCGCCATGCCGTTCTGCGACGATTCATTCCTGCTCGAGACTCCCGCGGCCGCCGACCTCTACCGGCGCGTCGCGGCCCGACAGCCGATCTTCGACTACCACTGCCACCTCAGTCCGCGGGACATCGCCGAGGATCGCCGGTTCGAAAACCTCCATGCGGTCTGGCTCGACGGCGACCACTACAAGTGGCGGGCGATGCGGGCGGCGGGCGTCGACGAGGAGGCAATCACTGGCCAGGCGCCGCCCCGGGAAAAATTCCGCGCTTGGGCGGCGACCGTGCCACAGACGCTCCGCAATCCGCTCTTTCATTGGACGCACCTCGAACTGCGGCGGCACTTCGGCATCGAAGACCTGCTCGAGCCGGCCAGCGCCGACCGCATCTGGGACGAGGCCAACCGGCAGCTCGCCGACGGCGATCTCACGGCCCGTGGGATCCTCGCCCGCATGAACGTCGAGTTCGTCGGCACCACCGACGATCCCGCCGACGGCCTCGACTGGCATGCCGCGATCGCGAAGTCTGGCTGCCGGACGCGGGTCGTGCCCACGTTTCGCCCCGATGCCGCCGGGAAGGTCGGCCAGCCGGACCGCGTCCGCGCGTGGGCCCGGCGGCTCGCCGACACGGCGGGGATCGCCACCGACTCGTTCCTCGGCCTGCTCGCTGCGATCGAGAAGCGGCATGCCGACTTCGCCGCCGCGGGCTGTCGAAGCAGCGACCACGGCCTGGAGCGGCTTCCTGACGCCGATTGCACCGACGCCGAGTCGGCCGCGATCTGGCAACGGGCCTGTGCCGGCACGCCGGCCACGCAGGATGAGGCGGAGCGGTTCGCCCTCCGCATCCTTCTTCATGTGGCGCGGCTCAATCATGCCCGGGGCTGGGTGACGCAGCTCCACCTCGGGCCGTTTCGCGACCCCAACCCCCTGCTCGCCCGCCGGCTCGGTGCCGACGCCGGCTGCGACACGATCGGCGATGCCCGCCAGGGCCCCGGCCTCGTCCGCTTCCTGGCGACGCTTGCCGCGGAAGGGACCCTCGGTCGCACGATCCTGTACAACATCAATCCGGCCGACAACGCCCTGTTCGCGGCCCTGCCCGGCTCGTTCCAGGACGGCGCCATTCCCGGCAAGCTCCAGTGGGGCAGCGGCTGGTGGTTCATGGACCAGGAACGGGGCATGCGGGCGCAGTTGAACATGCTCTCCGACCTCGGGCTCCTCTCCCGGTTCGTGGGCATGGTCACCGACTCGCGGTCGTTCCTCTCTTATCCGCGGCACGAATATTTCCGCCGCATCCTCTGCGACCTGCTCGGCGGCGACGTCGCCAGCGGCCGGCTCCCCGCGCGGAACGACTGGCTCGACAGGCTCGTGGCCGACGTCTGCCACGCCAACGCAGCCGAGTATTTCGGGGTCAGCGCCGCTCGGGGCTGAGCGGGTCCCGAGAGAACCGCACGCGGACGTCGGGGTGCGTGGTGTAGAGCCGGTGCCTGACGCCGTCGCAGACCAGCGTCGCGCTCGACCGCTTCGGGTGCAGCGGGTCGACCGGGAGAATCGGGTTGCCGGCGTGCTTCTCCCAGTGGACGAGGTCGGTGCTCATGGCGATGCAGGTCTGCCAGCAACTGCGGTCGGCGATCGGACTGGCGTGGTAGTAGGCGTAATAGCGGCCGCGAAAGCGGATCACCTGGTCGAAGGCGACGCCGTGACGATCGTAGGGCTCCGGCCCGCAGGCGAGCACCGGCTCATCGCTGACATTGGTGAAGGTCCGCAGGTCGCGGGACGTCGCCAGCCAGACGCCGTCGTCCTGCCGTTCGTAGAACAGGTGCCAGATGCCCCGTTCGCACCACACTGTCGGCGTGCCGCGCGGGCCGGCGGAGATCGGCCGGCCGTCGGTGCCGCGGATGTCGAGCAGGCCGGCCGGATCCCAGCGCTGTCGGTCGCGGGAGGCGAGCAGGTGGGCGATGTCGTCCTGACCCTCGGCGAACATGAACCAGCGGCCGGCGCCACGGACGACGCAGACGTCCTCCACCCAGCGGTCACGAACGAGCGGATTGGCGGCGTCGCGCCGCCAGTTGAGGCCGTCGCAGCTCGTGGCATGGCCGAGCCGCCGCAGCGGGCTCCGGTCGTGGTTCGATCCCGTGTACCAGAGGTGCCAGGTGCCGCCGTCGCGCACGATCCAGCCACGCTCGCGGAGGTCACGATCCCAGGCATCCGGCCCGCCGCCGGCGAACAGGGCCGCGGCCGATGCCGGCCCGAAGTCGGTGAGCACGCCGGGAAACTCCCCGGCCCGCAGGCTCAGCGCCGGTCCGCCGGCGACCAGGCCGGCCGCGATCGCGACCAGGCTCCGGACGGCGGCGGACGCGCGATGTCGTGGCTCGTGACGCATGCGACCAGCATACCGTGCCGTGTTCCAGCGCACCGCTCGGCCGCCGCCGTCAGTCGATCCAGCCGCGGCGCACGAGCCAGGCCTTCAGCAGCTGCAATGTCGCGAGGTAGCCGGCGACGATCCCGACGAGTGCCGGCCAGAACGGGGCGGGAAGCGGAACGAAGCCGAGGGCCGCTCCGAGCGGCGCCTGCGTCAGCCAGACGCCCGCCACGATCACCAGCAGCGTCGTCGCCGTCAGCGCCGGGCTGGCCCGGCTCTCCAGCAGCGGAATCCGTCGGGTGCGGATCACGTGGATCGCGAGCGTCTGCGTGACAAGCGACTCGACGAACCAGCCGGTGCGGAACAGGGCCCGCTGCTCCGGGCCGGTCCAGCCGAAGCCATGCCACATCACCGCGAACGTGAGCAGGTCGAAGACGGAACTGCACGGGCCGACCATGAGGATGAAGCGGGCGATCTGCCGCAGCGACCAGGGCCGCGGCGCGGTCACCAGCTCCGCGTCGACGTGATCGCCGGGGATCGGCAGTTGGGCGCAGTCGTAGAGCAAGGCGTTGGTCAGCACCTGCACGGGCGCGAGCGGCAGGAACGGCAGCAGCCCGCTGACCGCCACGACGCTGAGCATGTTGCCGAAGTTGGAACTCGCACCCATGCGCATGTACTTGACGATGTTGACGAACACCTTGCGGCCCTCGTCCACGCCGGCGGCGAGCACTCCCAGATCCTGCTCCAGAAGGATGCAGTCGGCGCTCTCGCGGGCGATGTCCACGGCCGTGTCGACGGTGATGCCGACATCGGCGGCCCGCAGGGCGGGTGCGTCGTTGATGCCGTCTCCCAGGAACCCGACGACGTGCCCGCGCGCCCGCAGGAGCCGGACGATCCGTTCCTTGTCGAGCGGAAGGAGCCTGGCCATGACCGTCGCCTCCTCGGCCGCCGCGGCCAGTTCGCCGTCGGTCATGCCGGCGACATCCGGCCCGAGCAGCGGGACGCCGACGTCGATGCCCACCTCACGGCCGATCTTGGCCGTCACGAGTTCGCTGTCGCCAGTGAGCACCTTGACGCGAACGCCGCCGCGGCCGAGCGCCTCGACCGCCGCCCGGGCCGAGTCCTTGGGCGGATCGAGAAACGCCACGTAGCCGCGGAGCACGAGTTCGCGCTCATCGGCATGGCCGTAATCCGGCTGTGGCGGCACGTCCCGAAAGGCGACGGCGAGCACGCGGAAGCCCTCGCCCGCGAGCCGGTCGCACTGCCGCAGGAGCGGCTCCATGCCGCCGTCGAGCGGCTGTCGCCGGCCATCCACATCCACCGTCGTGCAGCGGGCGACCACCGTCTCGACCGCACCCTTGCAGATCAACCGTCGGCCCCCGTCGGGCGACCGCACCACCACCGAAGTCAAGCGGCGCACGAAGTCGAAGGGGATCTCGGCGACGAGCTCGTGACCGGCTGCCGAGACCGCTCGTGCTCCAGGATCGCACGGTCCATGACGCTGCGCAGCCCCGTCTGGAAGTGGCTGTTGAGCCAGGCCAGCGCGAGCACCTCGGGGTCGTCCCGCAGCCGGACGTCGCAGTGTCGCTCGAGGATGATCCGGTCGAGCGTCAGCGTGCCGGTCTTGTCGGTGCAGAGCACGTCCATGGCACCGAGGTTCTGGATCGAGTCGACGTGCTTGACGATCGACCGACGCCGGGCCATGGCGAGCGCGCCCCGCGACAGACAGACGGCCACGATCATCGGCAGCATCTCCGGCGTCAGGCCGACGGCGACCGCGAGGGCGAACAGCGCCGCCCCGGCCCAGTCGCCGCGGGTCGCGACGTTGACGAGGAAGATCAGCGGCACGAGGACGGCGATCAGGGCGATGATCAGCCAGGTGAAGCGGGCCATGCCGACATCGAACGCGGTCGGCGGCTCGGCGGGCTCGAGCGCCGCGGACATGCGGCCCAGCAGCGTCGCCCGGCCGGTGGCCACGACCACGCCCCGGCCGGTGCCGCTCTCCACGCTCGTCCCCAGCCAGCAGATGTTGTGCAGTTCCAGCGGCGGCCGCCCGGTCGCCGTGTCGGTCGTCGCCACCTTTTCCACCGGAAACGACTCCCCCGTGAGCACTGCCTGGGCGAGGTGCAGGCCGGTCCCGGCGACGAGCCGCAGGTCGGCCGGGATCATGTCGCCGGCGGCGAGCAGGACCATGTCCCCGGGCACGAGATCCGCGATCGGGAGTTCCCGTGCCGTACCGTCGCGCAGCACGGTGGCATGGATTCTGATCATGCCGCGGAGCGTCTCGACCGCCGCATCGGCCCGCGACTCCTGGCCGAACCGCAGGCCGACGCCGATCCCGAGCAGCACCAGCATCATCCCGCCGGCGGCAGGATCGCCGCCGAGGAACGAGAGGCCGGCGAGTGCGCCGAGGAGCAAGACGAGCGGATTCATGATCGCGCGGCCGAGGAGCCTGACCGCGCCGCTGCGCCGGTGCTCCGCGACCGAATTGGGGCCGTGCAGGCCGCGCTGCCGCGCTGCCGCGGCGGTCGTGAGACCCGCCGCGGTCGAGCCAAGACTGGCCAGGACGACGGCCGCCTCCTCGCGCGCGGCCGCGATCTGCGGCATGCAGCCGCTTTCGCTGACGGGGACGGCCATCTGTCTCTGTCTTCGGACGCGGGGAGGGTTTCGGCCACGACGCCCTTCCCGGCGTCCGGCACGGCAAATGATACGGGGCTGCGCCGCGGACCGTCCTGCTCACGGCGCCTCGGTCCTCGTCAGGCGGCTACGATCGTGGGGAGCGGCGCGGCCACGGGAGGCCCGCTCCGTTCCCCCGCGGGTCACCACAAGATGCCCGGCTCGGTCTCGTCGTTGTCGCGCCAGCTCGTGCTGCCGGTCGCCGGCCTCGTGCTTGCGGCGGTGCTCGCCAACGTCGGCTTCTCCGCCTGGCTGGCGACCCGGCGCAGCCTCGCGGCCGCCGGCAGCGGGCAGGAACAGGTCGCTGCCGCACTGGCGGCCTCCCGTGTCGCGATTTCGCCGCAGGTGCTCGACACGCTGCACCGCCTCACCGGCAGCCACTTCGTCGTCTGGAATCCGGCGACCCGCACGGCCGACGCGGCGACACTTTCCGCCGACGTGATCGACGATCGACGCACGGCCGAGCTTGTCGCCGCCGTGGGCGCGACCGCGGTCGTCGACGGTCACCGCTACCGGATCGGCATGGTACGGGCGGCGGGCGTGCGGCCGGAGAGCGTCCTCGTCCTCACGCCGCTGGCCGGCTTGGCGCGGACGGCGTTCGACGCGGCCTGGCCGGTGCTCGCCGTCGCCGTGGCGACGCTGGCGGTGCTCGTACCGATCGGCCTGCGCACGACCGGCCGGCTGGCCCGCCGCATCGGCGCCGTCGAGCGGCACGTCGGCCGGATCGCCGCCGGCGACTTTGGCCGGCGGCTCGAGGACGCGGGCTGCCCCGCTGGCGAATCTCCCGGCGACGAGGTGGGGCGTCTCGTGGACGGCGTCAACCGGATGAGCGCGTCGCTCGGCTCGCTCCGCGACACGCTCGTCGCCGGTGAACGGCAGCGGCTGCTTGGCCAACTGGCCGCCGGCTTCGCCCACGAACTGCGCAACGCCATCACCGGCGCCCGGCTGGCGATCGAACTCCATCGCCGACGCTGCCCGGGCGGCGCCGATGCGACGGCCGACGACAGTCTCGGCGTGGCCGTTCGCCAGCTCGACATCGTCGCGGAAGAGGTCCGGGGGCTGCTGGCGCTCGGCCGGCCGGCGGCGGAGGCCGACCGGCCCTTGATCATGCAGGCCGCGGAATTGTTCGGCGAGATCCGCGACCTGACCGGGCCGCGATGCGATCATGCCGGCGTCCGCCTGGAGATCGAACCGCGCGGACTCGCGCTCCGGGGCCGGCACGATCCGCTGCGGGCCGCGCTGGTCAACCTCGTGCTCAACGGCATCGACGCCGCCGGCAGCGGGGGAACGGTGTCGCTCTCGGCGACGGCGGCCGCCGACCGGATCGCACTCGTGGTCGAGGACACGGGCCCCGGGCCTCCCGCGGCGCTGCACGACTCGATCGCGGAGCCGTTCGTCACCGGCAAGCCGGAGGGGATCGGACTGGGGCTGGCGGTGGCCAAGGCCGTGGCCGAGGCCCACGGCGGCACGCTCACGTGGAGCCGATCTGCCAGCCGGACCAGGTTTGCGATATCGTTGCCGGCGTTGACGTCGATGCAGACCGGCCGCGACGACGACGCTTCCCGTAACAGGTCACCATGAGCCGCATTCTCATCGTCGACGACGAGCCGGCGATCGGCTGGAGCCTGCGCGAGCTGCTCGCCGACGACGGCCACGAGGTCGCGGTGGCGGCGAGCGCCGAGGCGGCCCTCGAGACCTGTGCCGCGTTCCGTCCCGATATCATCCTGCTCGACGTGCGGCTGCCGGGCCGCGACGGTATCGCAGCGCTCCCCGACCTGCGCCGGATCGTGCCGGACGCGCCGATCGTGGTGATGACCGCCTTCGGTGATCTCGACACCGCCGTCCGCGCCGTGAACGCCGGGGCCCGCGACTACCTCGTGAAGCCCTTCGACCTGGACCGCGTCTCCGACGTGATCGCGCGGGCCAGCGCCGACCGCTCCGGCGACGCGGCCGTGTCGCCGGCGGCGGCCGCGCCGGGCGTCGAGCTCATCGGATCGGCGCCGCCGATGCAGGAGGTGTTCAAGCAGATCGCGCTCGTCGCCGCCACCGACCTGCCGGTGCTGATCACGGGCGAGACGGGCACGGGCAAGGAACTCGCCGCCCGGGCGATCCATGCCCATGGCGGCCGCCGCGACCGGCCGTTCATCGCCACCAGCCTCGCCGCGCTGGCGCCGGGCGTCGCCGAGAGTGAACTTTTCGGACACGTCCGCGGCGCCTTCACCGGCGCCGCCGGCGACCGGCCGGGACTCTTCGAGCTCGCCGACGGCGGGACGATCTTTCTCGACGAGGTCGGCGAGGCGCCGCTCGATCTGCAGGTCAAGCTGCTGCGGGCGCTCGAATCCCGGACGGTGACCCGCGTGGGCTCGGCCGAGCCGCGGCCCGTGGACGTCCGGCTGATCGCGGCCACCAATCGTGATCTCGCCGCTGCCATCGCCCGTGGCGGCTTCCGCGAGGACTTGTATCACCGGCTGCGGGTGTTTCCCATCGAGATGCCGGCGCTGGCCGAACGTCCGGAAGACATCGAGCCGCTCGTGAGCCACTTCCTGTCCCGCACGCTCTGCCGGCAGCGGACGGCCGGCAGCGGCGCGATCTCGGCGGAGTTTCTCGCCGCCGCCCGGCACCGGCGTTGGCCGGGCAACGTCCGTGAATTGAAGCATGCCGTCGAGTATGCGGCCGTCGTCGCCCGGGGGGGAACGCTGCGGCCCGAGCACCTGCCGCTAGCGGAACGGGCGGCGGAGACCGCCGGTCGCACGGGGCTCGACGCGGCGGCGGCATCGCTGCGCGCGGCGGCGCGCGACTGGGCGGCGGCGGCGCAGGCGGCGTTCAGCGACCTCGCCGAGCCCGACCTCCACCGCCGCGCCCTCGAGGTTCTCGAGGGCACGCTGCTGCGCGAAGCAGTCGCCCACACGGCGGGGAATCGGACGGCGGCCGCAAAACTCCTCGGCCTCGACCGGGCAACCTTGCGGACGAAGCTCCGCCAGCTCGGCATCGACGACTGAGCATCCATCGCGCCCTGCGGACGGCGAAAAATTCCTCGCGCCGGTGATGGTTTTTTGATCGGCTGGCTGTCGGCTGCGGCCAGGGATCGAGTTCCGGAGGCCGCACGGCCCGCAATCCATCATGCCGGCCGATCATCGGCCTCCGGCACGCTGTTTGCATGTCGGGGAAGGGACGGTTGCACGGTTCCCTCACCCCGCCTCACCGCACCCCCATGCCCCCGCTCGCCCCCGAGATTGCCGCCGAAGCCGACGATTGGTTCACGCTCCCCGCAGCGGCCGACGTGCCGATCGCGACGGTGGAACCGTCCCCGGCAGTGGGTTCCGCCCGCACGTTCCGGCTGGGGTTCACGCTCGTCGAACTCCTCGTCGTGATCGCGATCATCGCCGTGCTCGTGGGCCTCGTCCTCTCCGGCGTGCAGAGCGTCCGGGAGGCGGGCCGCCGGGCTCGCTGCCAGAGCAACATCCGGCAGTTGGCCCTCGCCGTGCACAATTACGAAAACGCGAGAAAACATTTCCCGCCGAGCATGCTCCACACCACCGGTACGACGTTCACCTCCAACAACGGCTCGTGGGGGATCGTGGGACGAATCCTTCCCTACATCGAGGAGAGCAATGCGGCGGTGAAGGTCGACCTGGAGAGGGCCTGGGACCAGGCACCCAACAGCACGACCGGCGTCCCCACGACGCGGCTCGGCTTCGCCATCTGTCCGAGTGAGAGAAACGACACGGTGCGGCTCAAGAACAACGCTCCCTTCGTCTATCCTCTGAACTACGGCTTCAACTTCGGCACCTGGTTCGTCTACGACCCGGCGACGGGCGCCGGCGGCGACGGCGCGTTTCACCCCAACTCCAGGTTCCGCGCCGCCCAGTTCAGCGACGGCCTGAGCAAGACCCTGTGCATCGCCGAGGTCAAGGCGTTCACGCCGTACGTCCGCAACACGGCCCAGCCGGCGGCATTCCCGGCCGCGTCACCCCCAGCCGATCCGGCCAGTATCAGCGGGCTGACCAGCGGCGGCGACGCCCGCATCAGTCCCACGACGAACGACTGCACCGGGCATACCGAATGGCCCGATGGCCGCGTCCACCACACCGGCTTCACCACCGTCTTCGCGCCGAACACCCGGGTGCCGCACACCGTCGGCGGCGTCGAGTACGACATCGACTACAACTCCCGGCAGGAGGGGAACAGCGCGACGCTGCGCACGTTCGCCGCGATCACGGCCCGCAGCCACCACCCGGGGGGCGTCAACGTGGCGATGATGGACACCTCGGTGCGGTCGATCACGAACGACGTCGACCGCGATGTCTGGCGCGGTCTCGGCACGCGGGCCGGCAACGAGCCGGTTTCCGCGGACTGATCGCCCCGGCAGCCACTCCTCCACGCGTTCCACCCTCGGAGTCGCGCCATGCCACGGTTCACCGGCGCCCAGCCAGACTGAGCACCGTGCAGCCAGCGGGTCCGGCGCCGGGCTCGGACCGCGTTCACGCTCGTCGAACTCCTCGTCGTGATCGCGATCATCGCCGTGCTCGTGGGCCTCGTCCTCTCCGCCGTGCAGAGTGTCCGCGAGGCCGGCCGGCGGATGTACTGCAGCAACAACCTCAAGCAACTCGCCCTTGCATTCTCCAACTACGAGCAAGCCCGGCGGAAGTATCCACTGGCGATCTCGGCCGCGACGGCCACCCAGAAGGCGCAGAACTGGGCGCCGTTCATCCTTCCGTTCATCGAGGAGACGACGTTCATCACCGGCTACCAAATGAACACCGACTGGTGGCGGAGCCCCAACCGGGAGATCGTCGCCCGGCCGCTGAAGATCGTGCAGTGCCCATCCACGCCCACCTACGACCGCATCCAGGACAAGCCGGAGACGTCGCCGCCGAACAAGACGGGGGCCTGCGGCGACTACTTCACACCCGCCGGCGTCAACGACACGGACCTCAACGCAGACACGCTCGTCAATCTCCCCGCCGACGAGAAAATCGTCGGCGACACGCGCGGGCTCATCTGCTGGTACAACGCCAGCGCAACTGCCAGCAACGGCCCCGCGAACTTCAGCAACGAGGCCAAGCACGTGACCGACGGGCTGTCGAAGACGATCATGCTGGGCGAGTGTGCCGGCCGCGAGGACGTCTGGCGCGGCCGGGAAAAACACCAGGTGAACTATGAGGGCAACGGACCCGAGGGGGGCGTGGTCCGCGCCCGGGGTGGCTGCTGGGCCACGACCGACAACGCCTACCGCATCGGGTCGCGGACGGAGGCGACGCTTTCCGGCAAGCCGACCTGGGGGGACGGCAGGATTCCCCTCGCGCCGGCCATCAACAGTTCCAACGAGTGGGGCCACTGCTTCTACGCATTCCACACCGGCGGCGCGAACTTCGCGTTCGGAGACGGCGCGGTGCAGTTCCTGTCCGAGAACACGGCGCTGCGGATCCTCTGCAACCTCGTGACGCGAAGCGGGGGCGAAGTCCAGGCCGCGGACTGAGTGCCGGGGCGGCCGGACCGGACTCGTCGGGCGCATTCCGTTCCTCCGTCTGCTAGGGTATGGCGAAGGACCGATCCATCGGCGACGGTTCGCCGGCCGCGCGGCCGGGCGACGCCGATGAGTTGGTCTGGCAGGCAGACACTTCCGGAGACACGTGGCATGGACATCCTCGGTGAAATCCTCAAGCAGGTGCTCGAAGGCGCCGCGCAGCAGCAACCGCAACGGCCGCCGCAACCCCAGCAGCGGCCTCCCCAGCAGCAGCGTCCGGCGGCGCCGCCGCAGGGCATGCCGTCTTCCAACGACCTCACCGACATCCTCACCCAGATCTTCGGCGGCGGCGGCGCCCAGAAACTTCCCGAAGTTGTGAAACAGTTCGAGGAGAAGGGCATGCGAGACCAGGTCGACTCCTGGGTGCGCACCGGGCCCAACAAGCCGGTCGATCGGCGGCAGATCGAGGACGTCTTCGGTGATCGCGAACTCGACAACCTCTCGCGCTCGCGGGGCATCGACCGCGGCCAACTCGCCGAGGTGCTCGCCAAGTACATCCCGCAGATCATCGACGAACTGACCCCGTCGGGGCAGTTGCCCGCCCGGCGCTGACCGGAGGCCCCGCCCCGATGCCACGTCCGACTCCCGTGAGGCGAACGGGCGATCGTCCGGCCGCGGCCCGCTGCCGGGCGGCCATGATCGTCGTCAGCCTCCTGATGGGCGTCGCATGGGGCGGGCCGTGGGATCGCGCCGAGGTTGCCCGGCGTGACGACCCGCGGCCAGCCGGCTCGTGGGGGGCCGTTGGAGGAGTTTCGCGAAGCGGTGCGGCGCGCGAGCCCACTCGAGCATGTCTCCCCCGACGCCGCCGGCGACGAATCGGGCCCGGCAACCGACGCGACCCGTCCAGGCCGCGCGATCGACCCTCTTCGCCCCGCTTGTGCAGCCGGTTCGGTGCGGCGCCGATACTTTCCTGCGTGCGGGGCCGAACGGGGCGCCGCCGGCCGTCCGCGGGACGGCTCGTCGCCATCGCCATCGCTCATCACAGGGGATCGTCCGCCACCCATGCCAAGCCGTCGCCGCCCGCCGACCTCCGCCGTCCAAAACCCGCTCGAAACCTACCTGCGCGAGATCAACGAGACCTCGCTGCTCACGGCAGCCGATGAGAAGCGACTCGCCGAGGCGATCGCCACGGGGGACGCGGCGGCTCGCGACCACATGGTGCGGGCGAATCTCCGCCTGGTGGTGAACATCGCCCGCGGCTACGCCAACCGTGGCCTGCCCCTCCCGGACCTGATCGAGGAGGGAAACCTGGGGTTGCTGCGGGCCGTCGAGGGGTTCGATCCCCGCGTCGGCACCCGGTTCAGCACCTACGCCAGTTACTGGATCAAGCAGTCGATCAAGCGGGCCCTGATCAATTCCGGGAAGACGATTCGGATTCCGGCCTACATGGTCGAACTGCTCTCGAAGTGGCGCCGGGCCACGGCGCGACTCACGGACATTCTCGGCCGAGTGCCGACCCCCGAGGAGGTGGCGCGGATGCTGGGTCTCGCCCGCAAGAAGCTGCCGATCATCAAGAAGGCGATCCACGTCCACCAGTCGCCGCCGCAGACCGAGCAGGCCGACGGCGGCTGGTCGCTCGGCGAACTGATTCGCGATGAGAACGCAAAGTGCCCCGCCGAGGTGATGCTCGACGACGACACGTTGCGGCACGTGCTGCGCCGGATCGAGTCGCTCGACACCCGGGCGGCGACGATCATCCGGCTGCGGTTCGGACTCGGTGGCGGGGAGCCGATGACCCTCAAGGAAATCGGCGGCGTGCTCGGACTGACCAGGGAACGGGTGCGGCAGATCGAGTCGGAGACCCTCGCCACCCTGGCGCTGGAAATCGACGGGGCGCCACAGGCCAACATCCGGTTGCGTCACGGCGCCTGACGGGAGTAGGCTCCCGCCATGGATCTCGCCCGCCACGTCCGCCCGATCCCCGACTTCCCCAAGCCGGGCATCCTGTTTCGCGACATCACTCCGCTGCTCGCGGATGCAGAGGCATTGCGGACGGCGATCGCCCGGCTCGCCGAGCCGTGGCGCGGGGAGCGGCTCGACGCGATCGCCGCGGTGGAGGCGCGCGGGTTCCTCTTCGCCGGCCCGCTGGCGATAGAGCTCTCGACCGGCCTGATCCCGGTCCGCAAGCCGGGCAAGCTGCCCGCCGACACGATCTCCCACGAGTACGAACTGGAATACGGCCGCGACCGGCTGGAGATGCACCGCGGCGTGCTCGCCGCCGGAGCCCGCGTGCTCGTGGTGGACGACGTGCTGGCCACCGGCGGCACGGCGGCCGCCTGCATGCGGCTGGTCGAGGCGGCCGGCGGCACGGTGGTCGGGGCCTCGTTCCTCCTGGAAATCGAGTCGCTCGGCGGCCGCGGCCGGCTCGCCCCCTGCCGCATTGAAACCGTGCTCAGGTATTGACGCGTCGCTGGCCCCCAGTCCGCGGCCACAGGGCCGGCCGCATGTTCGCAACGCACGCATGAGCCGCGGGAGACGGCATGCCACGAGGAGAAACAACCCGCGTCCTCGTCGCCATGTCGGGGGGCGTCGATTCGAGCGTCGCAGCGGCCCTGCTGGTCGAAGCCGGGCACGAGTGCGTGGGCGTCTTCATGCGGCAGGCGGCCCCGGCCGTGTCCGCGGCCACGGCCTCAGCGGTGCGGCCTGGCCACCAGGGCTGCTGCAGCGTCACCGACGCGGTTGATGCCAGGCGCGTGGCCGACCGGCTCGGAATCCCTCTCTACCCGCTCGACCTCAGCGCCGACTTCGGCCGGATCATCGACTATTTCGCCGCCGAGTACGGCCGTGGCCGCACGCCAAACCCCTGCGTCCGCTGCAACGCCTGGTTGAAGTTCGGTCGGCTCTTCGACCATGCCGATGCCATCGGGGCCACGCACGTCGCCACCGGCCACTATGCCCGGCTGGAACAGGGATCGGACGGCACGCCGATCCTCCGCCGCGGCCACGATGCGGCCCGCGACCAGTCGTACGTCCTCTTCGATATCCGTCCCGACCGGATGCGCCGCATGCTGCTGCCGGTGGGGACCCTTTCGAAGGCGGCGGTCCGGGACCGCGCTGCGACACTCGGACTGGCGACGGCCGACAAGCCGGACAGCCAGGAGATCTGCTTCGTCACCCCGGGCCGGCACGCCGCCCTCGTGGCCGACCGGCTCGGCGGATCCCGCGCCGGGGAGATCGTCGACACCGCGGGCCGCGGCCTCGGCCACCACCCGGGCATCGAGCACTTCACCGTGGGCCAGTCCCGGGGCCTCGGCGTGGCCACCGGCACGCGTCTCCACGTGGTGCGGATCGAGGCCGACACCTGCCGCGTGGTCGTCGGACCGCGGGACGAGGTGCCGGAACAGCAGCTCGATGCCGAGCAGGCGACCTGGATCGCGCCCATTCCCGCCACGCCTTTTTCCTGCCTCGTCCAGTGCCGGGCCCAGCGGTCCGCCGCGCCCGCGGTCGTCACGCCCTTGGACAACGGCCGGTTCAGGGCCCGATTCACCGGCGGCCCCCAGGCCTCCCCAGGGCCGATTTCCCCGGGCCAACCGGCGGTCTGCTACGACGGCGACAGGGTGCTCGGCGGCGGCTGGATCGCCTCCTGACGAGCCGCTTTCTTCCGCGTGGAACCGGAACTAGTCTTGCTGGCGGGCCTGCGGCGGCCGCCCGCCGCCGCGTCCCTCGCCTGCCGAACCCGAGCCCGACCGGAACACCATGCCCGAACGCCTCCCCACCGACCCCGGATCCTTCTCGCTGCTCATCGGCGCGATCATTCTTCTCGTCCTGTTCGCGGTCGTGATGCTCTTGCTGGTCGTCAACTACGGCCCGCTGTGGTTTCAGGCTTTCTGGTCGAAGGCCCGGGTCTCGTTCCTCGAACTGCTCGGCATGAGCCTGCGGAAGGTCAACGCCCGCACGATCGTCCAGGCCCGGATCATGGCCACGCAGGCGGGCCTCGGGGCCGACATCACGCCGCGGCGGCTCGAGGCACACTACCTCGCCGGTGGTGACGTGCCCCGCGTGATCCGCGCCCTGATCGCCGCCCAGCGGGCCGACCTCGACCTCGACTTCGACCGCGCCTGCGCCATCGACCTGGCTGGCCGCGACGTTCTCGATGCCGTGCAGACGAGCGTCAACCCCAAGGTGATCGACTGCCCCGACGCCGCCAGCGGCAAGACGACGCTCTCCGCCGTGGCCAAGAACGGCGTGGAACTGAAGATCCGCGCCCTGGTGACGGTGCGGACGAATCTCAAACAGTTGATCGGCGGCGCCACGGAGGAGACGATCATCGCCCGCGTCGGCGAGGGAATCATCACGTCGATCGGCTCGGCCGAAACCCACTTCGAAGTCATGGAGCGGCCCGACAAGATCGCCAAGGCGGTGCTGGATCGGGGGCTCGACGCCCAAACGGCGTTCCAGATCGTCTCGATCGACATCGCCGACATCGACGTCGGCGAGAACATCGGCGCCCGCCTCCAGGCGGACCAGGCCGAAGCGGACACGCGGGTCGCCCGCGCCAAGGCTGAGGAGCGGCGCAGCGTGGCCATCGCCCGGGAACAGGAAATGAAGGCCGCGACCGCCGAGAACCGGGCCCGGCTGCTCGAGGCCGAGGCCCTCGTGCCGCAATCGATCGGCGACGCCTTTCGGGCGGGCCGTCTCCTGGACAGGCCGCCGATGGGGCCGGGCTGACGGGACGGGCGTGCGGTTTGGGCAGGCATCCCAGTTTGCCGATTGTGACGAGGAGGACAGGGGAACCCGGCACAAGCCGGGAAATCGGCCAAACCTTGCCGACCCCCGGTGCCGATACACCTCTGTGTGGCCGTCGACGCCGCACCGTCATGAGGACGGGCGGCCCGATGGCACTCGAACACGAGCAGCCTCGAGGCAAGGGAGTGTGCCAATGGCAATGCGTCAATTCCGGGTCTATACGGGTCCCGATGCAGAATCGGTCGGACTGTCGGTGGTGAAGGCCGCCCCGTCCGACAGGGTCCGCGTGTCGCTTGGCGAGGTGCTGCCGCTGCTGGCCGACGCGGTGGCGAGCAACCGGACCTGGCTCACGGACTTCGCCGACGACGAGGTCGAAATTTCCTCGGACTTGAACGACGTGCTCCAGGCCTATCGCCACTTTCGCCGGCCGGGCGCCTGACTCCCCTTTTGGGAGGGAATGCCGCCGGCCTGCGAGGGTCGATTCCAACGAACAGCGGTCCATCCCCTCTTGCGGGTGACTGAAATCGGGGGCATACTTCCCGCCCCCTCATGAGTTGCTCTCTGAATCTCGCCGATCTCGGTCGCCGCGTGCGTGCCATCCGCACGGCCCGGCAGCTGACTCTCGAAGAGGTGGTCGGTCGCTCTGGCTTCACGGTAAGTTGGCTGTCGAAGCTCGAGACAGGGCAACTTTCGCCCTCGCTCGAAGGGCTCGTCCGCCTCGCCGAGACGCTCGAGTGCGGTGTCGATGAGCTCGTCGCCGGCCTGTCCGTGCCGCCGCAAATGGTGGTGGTCCGCAACGGGGCGGGGGCACGCATGGCGGCCAAGGAGGGGCGGACCGCCCTCCACGAAGAACTGGCCAACGGCTGGCGAAACCGGAGCATGCACCCGGTGATCGTCCATCTGTCCGCCGGGGGCCGCCGGCACGCCCCGGAGACTCGCGACGGACAACGGTTCCTGTTCGTCCTCGAAGGGGAGGCACTTGTCACGTACGGAGACGATGCGATTCCCCTGGCCACCGGGGACAGCATCTACATCGACGCGGCGATCCCGCATGCCGTTCGGGCGGCGGGAAGCCAGCCGGCGCGGCTCCTGAGCGTCGCCTGCGACGCCCCGCGGCCTGCCCGGCCACCGGTGGCGGCCCGGCGGCCGGCACGAAAGTCCGGCGCCAAAGGCGACTGACCCGGCCCCGCCCGCAGGCCGCAGCCGGAGGCAGAAGGTAGACTCGATGCTGTGGTCGGCGGCGGCGCCGTGCGGCCGCGCTGCCCAAGGGACGAGCCGATGCCGACCAGCCGCCGCGACTTCATCGATCATGCCTTCCGCCTCGCCGCCCTGGCCCTGGCCGCGCCCCGCGGGGCTCGGGCTGCCCAAGGGCCGGCGCCGGCCCGCCGGCCCGCCGGCCCTCACGACCGTCTCCGCATCGCCGTCATCGGCGTCAACGGGCAGGGGGGGTTCCACCTCGACGAGTGGCTCGCCAACCCGGACGCCGAACTGGTGGCGGTCTGCGATTGCGACCCGAACGCATTCGCCAAGCAGAAGCCGCGGTTCGCGGGCCGCACCCTGCCCGAATACGTGCAGGACGTTCGCCGCCTCCTCGACCGTCGGGACATCGATGCCGTCTCCATCGCAACCCCGAATCACTGGCACGCCCTGATGGCCATCTGGGCGATGCAGTCCGGCAAGGACGTGTACGTCGAGAAACCGTGCAGCCACAACCTCGAGGAGGGTCGGGTGATGACGGATTGGGCCCGTCGGCTCGGCCGGATCTGCCAGATGGGGGCGCAAAGCCGGAGCATGGGGGGCATGCGCCGGGCGATCGACTTCATCCATGCCGGCAAAATCGGGCCGGTCCGGACCGCGCATGCGTTCTGCTACAAGCGGCGCAAGAGCATCGGCAACGTGAATACGCCCGCACCCCTGCCGGAGGGGATCGATTTCGACCTCTGGGCGGGGCCGGCCCCGAACGGCGTACCGGTTCGGGAGAAACTCCACTACGACTGGCACTGGAACCGGCTGACGGGCAATGGCGACCTCGGCAACCAGAACCCCCATGAGCTCGACAAGGCCCGCTGGGGTCTCGGCAAGCATGACCTGCCGCGGCGGGTCGCGACGCTCGGCGGGCGGCTCGGCTACGTCGACAACGGCGACACGCCCAACAGCCTGGTGACCATCTTCCAGTGGGACGACGCGACCATCGTCTCCGAAGTCCGGGGGCTGACCATGAAGGCCGACGTCTCCCGGGCCGCCGACGCGGTGCCGTTGCGCGTGGGCAACATCTGGTGGGGCACGGACGGCTACGTCGTCGCCCCCAACTACTCCTCCGCGGTCGCCTTCGACTACGACGGCCTCGAGCTCGGCCAGTGGCAGGGGGGAATCTACCAGCAGCACTTCGCCAACTTCGTCAAGGCCGTCAAGAGCCGGCGGCCCGAGGATCTGCACCTCGACATCGCCGAGGGGCACCTGTCGAGCGGCCTGTCGCATCTCGGCAATGCATCGTTCGCACTCGCCGTGCCGGCGGCCATCGGCACGCGGCCGAAGCTCGCGGCCGACGAGCCTCGCGTGGCGGCCACGTTCGCCGGCTTCGAGGCCCACCTGCGGGAAAACCGGGTTGACTTCGCCGTCACGCCGCTGCGGCTCGGCAGGGAACTCGTGATCGATCCGGCCACCGAACGGGCGACCGACGCGGAGGTCAACGCCTTGTTCACGCGCGACTACCGCAAGGGCTACGAGCTGCCGCGGACGTAACTGCCGTGCACCATCAGGCCCGACCACACGTCGTCGATGTCGGGCGGGCCCATCGACACGCCCGGCCATCGACTGTCGGGCAGGCTGTTCGCCGCCGGTCAGCTGCGCGGGCTCTGCAGGCGACGTGACCACGTCCGACGCGGCCCGCGGCGGCGCTCCGCAGGACCGTGCAGCGGCGGCTGTCGGCCTCGGATCCGGTGCTGCACCGCAGCCGGACGTAGGCTACCCGTCGACGGGCCGGGCAGGCGTCGGCAGGAGCAGCTGCCAGAACTCGAGGTCGAGCCAGCGGCCGAACTTGAAGCCGGCCTCGCGGACGGTGCCGCAGTGGTGAAACCCGAGGCTCTTGTGCAGGGCGATGCTCGCCGCGTTCGCCGCATCGATGCCGGCGATCAACTGGTGCAGCTCGCGGTCCCGTGCCGACGCGACGAGCGCCACGAGCAGCTGCCGGCCGATGCCGTGGCCGCGAAATCTCGCGGCCACGTAGACCGAGTGCTCGACCGAATACTTGTAGGCCGGCCGGGGGCGGAACGGTCCCCAGGTGGCGAAGCCGGCCAGCACGCCGGGCTCCCACTCGATCCCCAGGATCGGCGCCCCCAGCGTCTGCCGGTCGGCGTACCAGGCCTCCATCACGGCCGGCGACCGCGGCTCGTATTCGTAGAGCGCCGTGGTGTGGAGGATGGCGTGATTGAAGATCTCGCGGATCGCGGGCAGATGCGGCCGGCCGCAGACGATCACGGGCCGTTCGCTGGGCTGTGCGGGTGGTGTCATGGCGGTGACGGGCCGGACGGCCCGAGTCAGCGGGCGGCCGCGGGTCGGGACCGGGACGGGGCGGGGCGGGACGGGGTGAGGAGTGATACCACGACGAGGACGAGGAAGCCCAGCGGGATCGTGACCAGGCCGGGCTGGCTGAAGGGAACGGGCGACCATTCCCGCTCGAGCCCGTAGACCTTCTCGAAGGTGTCGCCCGAGCAGAGGATCCAGCCCAGGGACGCGAGCATCCCCACGCCCACCGCCGCCACGATCCCCTGCCGCGTGGTATGCCGCCAGAAGAGGAGCATCACGAGGGCCGGCAGGTTCGCCGATGCGGCGATATTGAAGGCCCAGCCGACGAGGAAGCTGACGTTGAACCCGCGGAACAGGATTCCCAGCAGCATCGCCACGATCCCCAGCCCGACCGCCGCCAGCTTGCCGCAGCGCACCTTCTCGTGGTCGGTCATGGCGATGCCGAGGACGTTCTCCACCAGGTCGTGGGCCACCGCCCCGCTGCCGGCCATGATCAGCCCGCTGACGGTGCCGAGCACGGTGGTGAAGGCGATCGCGGAGATGAGCGCGAACAGGGTCTCGCCGAACGATTTCGCCAGCAGGGGGGCGGCCATGTTGGAGTCGGTCGGATCGAGGGCTCCGGAGGTCAGCGCGCCGAGGCCGAGGAACAGGGTGAGCACGTAAAAGCCGCCGATGGCGGCGATGCCCACGACCGTGCTCTTGCGGGCGGCGGCCGCGTCCTTGACGGTGTAGTAGCGGATGAGGATGTGCGGCAGGGCCGCGGTGCCGCAGAACAGGGCGAGCATCAGGCTGGCAAAATCGAGACGATCGGCGAGCCGGCCGCTCGTCAGCCCCTTGAACGAGCCGCCGGGGCGGAGCAGTTCGGCCCCCGGTCGCACCGTCGCCGTGTAGGTCGTGTGCACCCCCTCGGCATCGCTGCGCGGCTTGCCGGCGGACCAGGTCACGACGGTCGAATCCTCGAGCACCCGCAGGTACTCGAGCGGCCCGAGCGGTCCCGTCGCCGTCCGGCCGGCATACGCGGCCGGCAGTTCCCGGATCGTCCCCACCGGCCGCAGGTCGTGGGTTCGCGACTGCGGCCTGCCGTCGACGAGCACCGAGCCGTCGCGGGCGACGGTGCGGACCTGCGGCGTCAGGTCCTCGGCACCGGGCCGGCCGGCGTTCACCGCCAGGCCGCGGCCGAGGATCACCACCGTCAGGTAGCCGCAAAACAGCACCAGGAGCGAGCCCTTGATGAACTGCACCCACGTCGTCGAGACCATGCCGGCCGTGACCACGATCAGGGTCACCGCCACACCGACGAGCACGACGCCGGCCGCGTGCGGCAGGCCGAGCAGCGGTGTGATCAGTGCCCCGGCGCCCACCATCTGCGGGATCAGGTAGAAGATGCTCACCACGAGCGTCGAGATCGCCACGACGAACTTGATGCCGCGGCTGTTGAACCGGCTGTCGAGGGCGTCGGCGAAGGTGAACCGGCCCAACGCCTTGATCGGCTCCGCGATCACGAACAGGGCGACGATCCAGCCCGCCAGGAAGCCGATCGAGTACAGGAAGCCGTCGTACCCCGAGAAGGCGATCATCCCGCAGATGCCGAGGAACGAGGCCGCCGACAGGTAATCCCCCGCGAAGGCGATGCCGTTGACGAACCAGTGGATCTCCCCGTGGGCGGCGTAGTAGCCCTGCGCGGTCTGCCCGCGCCGGCCGAGGAAGAACGACAGCCCGACGACGCCGAGCACGAAGGCCGCGAAGATCGCGATCGCGGCCCATGAAGACTGGTAGAACACGTTGCCTCCCGCCGGCCGCCGGCCGATCAGACCCCGTTCCGACGATCGACGATCCGACAGGCCGCCATGTACACCATGGCCAGCACCAGCGCCGCCACGATCAGCCCGAGGCCGTAGGTGATCGCCAGATTGACGCCGCCGAGCGGCCGCGTCGCCAGCCAGTCCGGCCGCACGAGCACCAGGACCATGAACCCGGCGTACAGAAGCACGTAGACGGCGAACAGTCCGAGGCCGATCCTGGCCCGCGCCCCGGTCGCAGCGGCTTCCCGTTTCGTGTTCACGGCGCGTCAATCTCGGCGACGAGGGCCGCCAGGGCCGCGGATCGGTCGCCAAACCGCAGGTCGCGAAGCAGGGGCCTCAGGCCCGGCGCCCACGAGGCGTCCCGGCCGATCTTCGCCTCGGCCTTGCCGCGGAGGTCGTCGGCCGGCCGGCCGGCCGCGGCGGCGGCGGCGGGGATCGCACTGCGGACGGATTCGGCGGCCTGAAGGGCGGGATTCGGCGCCGCCGGCGCGTCGAACCGGCCGAGGGCCCAGTCGATTCCCTGCCGCGCATGCTCGCGGAACGCCGGCTCCTTCCACGTCTCCTCGTTGTGGCCGAAGTTCGTGTAGAAGACCCGGCCCTTGCCGTACTCACGAACCCAGGAGACCGGCACGTGGTACGGCTCCTGCGGCCTGCTCGCCTGCATGTCGATGCTGATCAGGACGCGGAGGTTCTCCGGTTTGAACCGCTCGTCGTACCGGTAGATCTCGTCATCGAAGCGGAACCGTTCGGCGAACATCCCCGTCAGCCGCTGCCCCGGCTCGTGGACGACGAACCCGTGCTCCCGTCCCGCGTTCCACGGATGGCCGGCGAAGTGACCGCCGACCATGTCGCAGTAGGCATCGGAACTCTTCAGCGTGTCGGTCGCCGCATGGAAGCCGATGAACGCCTTGCCCGACCTGATCCAGTCGAGAAACGCGGCCACGTCGGGGATCGGCAGTTCGCCCGTCGTGCTCGCGAAGATCACGCCGTCGAAGGCGGCGAGCGTCTCGGGGGCGAAGGCCGTGGCGAAGCGGGCCTTCAGCCCGTCGTCGGGATCCTTTCCCTTTTCGACCGCGCCGCGAAGAAACTCGAGATGAAACCGGCCGGCGGCCCGACCGATCTCCTCGAGGGCGGTCTCGGCGGCGGGAATGGAGGCGTGGCGAAACCCCCGGGTCACCGACACGAGCAGGAGCCGCTTGACCGGCAGCGGACCGGCGGCGGCGGCCGCAGCGGTGCCGCGGGGCGGCATCACGTCCTCGGCCGCCGCCGCGGACACGGTTCCGACGGCGGCCACCACGGCGAGGATCATGATCCCCGACCGGAGGGCCGCGGCTGCGCGCGTATGCATCGATCCGCCTCCTGATGATTGCTTGCGGAGTGTAGCGAATGGCACGGGTCGGTGCCGGGCAGGTGGGCAAACTGTCCGTCGGCCTGCCGGCCGCCCCGACCCGCCCCCGACGTGCCGCGTTTGACCTGCCGCGTGCGGGGGCCACTCTTCGCTCGTGGAGCAGCGACGCGGGGACTGTTCTCCCCGTTTCGTCCTCACCGGCATCCCGGACGCCCTGACGGCGGTCCGCCCGCGCGGCGGCCGCGGGAGCGTGCCGTGGCGTCACAGCCGGTCGATCTGGTCTCGCTGGAACAGTTCTCGCCCGCCGCGGTGCGGTCGCTGCTCGAGCCGCAGGCCGCCCCCTGCCTTTCGGTTTATCTGCCCACGCATCGCAACGTCCCGGACAACACCGTCGACCTCCCGGCCTTCCGGCACCTGGTCGAGGCCCTGGAGATGGCGCTGTCCGCCACGCAGTCGCGGGAGACGATCGAGCTGCTGCTGCGGCCGCTGCGCATCCTCGCCGACGATGCTCGTTTCTGGAACCACACCCGCGACGGCCTCGCCGTGCTCGCCGCGGCCGGCCGGGCCCGGGTGTTTGTCCTCGAGCGACCGGTACGACCGCTGGCCCTGGTGACGAGCCGGTTCCACACGCTGCCGTTGGTGCGGATCGCCGCGGCACTGGAGCGGTTCCTGCTGCTGGCCCTTACCAGCCGCGAAGCCCGGCTGTTCGCGGGCGCCGCCTGGCACGGCACCACCGGCGACACGATGGGTCCGCTCGAGCCCCTGCCGCTCGTCGGCCGGCCCGGCCGGCCCCCCGACACCCGCCTCGAGCGCGCCGACGTCGTCGACGAGGAAACGTTCCAGCCGCACCGCGTGCAGCGCGGCATGGGGATCGAGGGGATCGTCCACGGCGGCACGGGCTCGAAGCAGGAAGACATCGCCGACGACACGGAGATTTTTCTGCGGCACGTCGATGCGGTCGTCCGCGGCCAGGTCGCGGAGCGGGCCGAGCTGCCGCTGGTGCTCGTCGCCGCGGCCAGGCTCGCGGCGGTGTTTCACCGGCTGAGCACGAACCCGCACCTCCTCGCCGAACACGCCGCCACGGATCCGCACCTCCTCTCGGCCGCCGAACTGGCCGCAGCCGTGCAGCCGATCCTGGTCGCGGCCCGGCAGCGGCGGATCGCCCGCGCGGTCGCGGCCTACGACCAGGCGCGGCACCGGGATCAGGCGGCCGGCGATCTCGCCGACATCGCCCGGGCCGCGGTCACCGGCCGGGTCGCGATGCTCCTCATGGAAGCCGACCGGTTCGAGCCGGGGCGGTTCGACCGAGCGACGGGGGCGATCGAAACCGACGGCGCGGGCCGGACCGATCCGTCCCGACGCGGCGGCGCGCCGGCGATCGCCACCGCCGACCTGTTCGGCAGCCTGGCGGAGACGGTGCTCGAGCACCGGGGGGAGATCCTGGCACTGGCCAGAAACGCGATGCCGACGGAGTCGGGCGTGGCGGCGATCTATCGATGGTGATGCCCGCGGGGACCGGTCGCGGTCTACACTGCAGAGGTCATGACACCTCATCCGCGTGAGCCCGCCGCGGCCATCGATCCCGCGTTCGCCGCATGCCCAGACCGGCGCGGCACGGGCTCCGAAAAGTGGGACCGCTGGGCCGGCCGCGACATGCTGCCCATGTGGGTGGCCGACATGGACTTCCGCGCTCCGGAGGTGATCCTGGCGGCGCTCCGCGACCGGGTCGCGCACGGCGTCTTCGGCTATACCCACGCGCCGCCCGGGTTCGCGCCGGCGCTGGCCGCGCACCTCGGCCGGATCCACGGCTGGGAAATCGACCCGGAGAGCGTCATGGGCACGCCCGGTGTGGTCACCGGCCTGGCGATCGCCGCCCGGCTGCTGTCGGACCCGGACGACGAGATCCTCACGTTCACGCCGGTCTATCCGCCGTTCCTCACGCTGCCGGAAATGGCCGGCCGCCGGGTCGTGCGCGTGCCGCTGGCGCAGCGTGCCGACCGGTGGTCGATCGACCCCGACGCCCTCGCCGCCGCCGTCTCGCCGCGCAGCAAACTCCTCTGGCTCTGTCATCCGCACAATCCGACCGGCACGGTGTTTTCAGCGGCCGACCTGCTGGCAGTGGCCGACTTCGCCGCGCGGCATGGGCTGACGGTCGTGAGCGACGAGATCTGGGCCGATCTCGTCCTCGATGACGGCGTCCGGCACGTGCCGTTCGCGAGCCTCGATCATCCGGCGGCGCGGGACGCGGTGACGCTCACCGCGCCGTCGAAAACCTGGAACCTCGCCGGCCTCGGCTGCGCCGCGGCGATCGTTCCCGATCCGCGGCTGCGAAAACGGTGGCGGGCGGCAGGGGGCGGACTCGTGCCGATGGTCAGCCCTCTGGGCTACGCGGCGGCCGAGGCCGCCTGGCGGCAGGGGGACGACTGGCGGCGCCGACTGCTCGCGGTCCTGCGGCACCACCGCGAACTCGTGCAGCGCGCGGTGGCCACGATCTCCGGCCTGTCGTGCGTGCCGGCAGAGGCGACGTACCTCGCCTGGATCGACTGCCGCGGAACGGACGTCGCCGACCCGCAGTCGGCCTGCGAGGCGGCCGGGCTCGGGCCCTCAGACGGCCGCGATTTCGGTCATCCGGGCTTCATCCGCCTGAACACCGCCTGCCCGACGCCGCAACTCGAGGAGGGCCTCCGGCGCCTGGCCCGCGCCTTCGCCACGGACAGACGGCCCGCGTGATACGCTGGACGGCTGCTGGTTCGACCTGTCTCCTCTGCGCCCGCTCGTCGCATGCGTCACGCCCCGATCGATCCCGCCCTGTTCACGGCCCATCGGCGCGGGCTCACGGACCTGCTGCCGGCACACAGCCTGGCGATCGTCCATGCCGCCGACGTCCTCCCCGCGACCGGCGATGGCACGCTGCCGCTGCACCCGGCGGCCGACCTGTTCTGGCTCACCGGGATCGAGCAGGAGGAGACCGTGCTCGTGCTCGCCCCCGACGCCATCGACCCGGGCAGTCGCGAGATGCTCTTCGTGCGCCGCACCGACGAGCACCTCGCCACGTGGGAGGGGGAGAAACTCTCCGCGGAGAGGGCCCGGGCGACGAGCGGTGTCGCCAAGGTTCGCTGGCTCGACGATCTCTCCGGGGCGCTGCACCAGCTCATGGCCCAGGCGGAGACCGTGTTTCTCGTCGCCAACGAACATGAGCGCGGAGCGATCGACGTCGATTCCCGCGACCTGCGCATGGCCCGCCAGCTCCAGGCCCGCTATCCGCTTCACCGGTACGCCCGCCTGACCCCGCTGTTGCGCCGGCTGCGGGCCGTCAAGGACGAGACCGAGGTCGAACTCATCCGCCAGGCCATCGACATCACCGCCGCCGGGCTGCGCCGGCTGGCCGCCGCGGTCCGGCCGGGCGTGATGGAGCACGAACTGGAGGCCGAACTGATCCACGAGTTCACCAGGCGCCGGGCCCGCATGGCCTACGAGCCGATCATCGCCGCCGGGCGAAACGCCTGCGTCCTCCATTACACCGACAACGACAAGGTCTGCTCGGCGGGCGACCTCGTGCTCGTGGACGTGGGGGCCTCCTATGCCAACTACTGTGCCGACCTGACCCGCACCTTCCCCGTCGGCGGCCGGTTCAGCCCGCGGCAGCGGGAGGTCTACGACGCCGTGCTCCGCGTGCTCCGGCACTCGATCGCCCGGGCCACGGTCGGCACCACGCTCCGGGATTGGAAGCGGGCTGCGCAAGTGGAGATGACGCAGGAGCTCGTCGGCCTCGGCCTCGTCAGCCCGACCGATGCGGCCCGGGACTCGGGTGACGAGCCGGCCTGCCGCCGGTTCTTCATGCACGGCATCGGGCATTCGCTCGGCCTCGGCGTCCACGATCTGGCCCCCCCGGACGGCCCGCTGGCGCCGGGCTGGGTGCTGACGGTCGAGCCGGGCATCTACATCCCCGAGGAGCGGATCGGCATCCGGCTGGAAAACGACATCCTGATCACGGCTGACGGCCCCGTCGATCTCTGCAGCCAGGTGCCGCTGGAGGCGGAGGAAATCGAGTCCCTCAGCGGCACGGGCCGCTGACGCCGGCTCGACGGGTGTCGCTATATTCTCGCTCACTCTTCCGCGTCCGCCCCCCAGGAGTCCATCCCATGCGTTCGCTCGCGTTGTCCCCCTTCGTCCTCGCTCTCGCCCTGTTCGCGAACTCCCCGACGCGGGCCGACAACGACGGCGTGGAGGTCCCCCATCCGCCGCTTCCTCAAGGTGCCGGCACGATCGACGCCAACGCTCCCAAGACGTTCACGACGACCGCCTCCGGTCTCCAGTACCGCGTGCTGCGCAAGGGAAGCGGCGCCAAGCCGAAGCCGACCGACATCGTCACGGTCGACTACTTCGGCACGCTCCAACCGAAAGGCAAGCCCTTCGACAGTTCCTACGAACGAAAGGAGCCGAGCGAGTTCCCGCTCAACGACGTCATCAAGGGCTGGACCGAGGGGCTGCAACTCGTCGGCGAGGGGGGCATGATCGAGCTCGTGATCCCCAGTGAACTCGGCTACGGTGCGCGGGGCACGCCCGGCGGCCCGATCCCGCGCAATGCGACGCTGTACTTCGTCGTCGAGCTGATCGCCATCAAGAAGTAGCCGTGGGATGCCCCGCTCCGGCCCGCTCGCAAGCGGCATCCGGCGTCACTTGAGAACGACGTCATCCTCGCTGAGGACGTAGGTGACGGGGACCGTGGTGGCGTTGGCATCGTGATCGTAGGTCTGCCAGGCCGCGGCCCGGGGAGAGAGCCCGGCCTTGCGGGCCGTGAGCAACTGGCAATAGACCCACGAATCGATCTTTGCGGAGAGGAAGAGCGTGTGGCCGTCGCAAAACACGACGACGGCGCCGTCGCCGCGGTGCGGCGACGTCGGATACCGCAGGGCCCAGGCGTTGCCGGTCGTGGCATGCTGCTTCGTCGGGTTGACCACGCGATAGACGGTCGATGCGGCCGGCACCTGGCCGGCCGCGAGCGTCGGCGGATGCATGAAGACGTGGCTCTTCGCCAGCGCGTTGGACGACCCGGAGAGCACGACGGCCGGCGCCGCCGGCCAATCGACTCCGGTCGTGACGAAGCGGCCGCTGCGCTCGGCGAGCATCAGGGTTGAACTCGCCCCGCTCCCGCTGTTCACGTCGTCGAGCGACGTGCTGGCCGGATAAAAATCGCCGGCATCCTCGTAGGATCCGTTGGTGTTGGCGTCGTAGCCGACGCGATCATGAAACACGCCGTCGGCCACGAACTGGCGATTGCCCGTGGCACTGAACGAGTTGGAACCGCTGGCCGTGCGCTCGGTGCCGGTGCCGGCATTGACGGCATAGCTCAGCGGTGCCGACGAGTACCGTCTGGCATCCGCTGCCCCCGTCGGGCAGAGAAACACCGGAATGACCTTGTTGCTGATCGAGTCCGAACCGGCAGAGCCCTTGTCGAACCAGTCGTAGGCCTCCTGGTTGCCAAGCTGTGGCAGGATCGGCACCGTCCACGACGTCGTGCCCGTACCCACCCGGTTTCGCCAGCCCGGCAGCGACGCGGTTGCCGAGTCGTAGCCGACGATCGCCTGTCCCAGCTGGCGGATGTTGTTGATGCACTGCGTCCGCCGGGATGATTCCCGAGCCGCCTGGAAGGCGGGCATGAGGATGCCCACCAGCGCCACGATGATCGAGATCACGACGAGGAGTTCCACGAGCGTGTACGCGCCGCGTCGATCCGCCACGCATTCCATTCGCCGTGCGGCGCCTGCCTGACGCATCGTTTGACATCCTCGAGATCGGGCTCGCGTAGCAGCCGGCCCCGGCCGCCGGACGGCCACACCTGAAATCGTCTGCCGGATACGCCCCGCCGTCCAGTGAGAAAATGATGAGCGGCCGAAGCCGGCCCATCGGTCGCCCGCCCGCGTGCGACTTCGGGCCCTCTATAATGGAGGGCCATGGACGCCTCGGACACTCCCCCTTCGATCGTGATCATCGGCGCCGGTCCGGCCGGCCTGACGGCCGCCTACCTGCTCACGCAGGCCGGGGCGGCGGTCACCGTGCTGGAGGCGGACCCGACGCTCGTCGGGGGCATTTCGCGGACGGTCGAATACAAGGGGTTCCGCTTCGACATCGGCGGGCACCGGTTCTTTTCCAAGTCGCGCCAGGTCGAGGACCTGTGGACGGAACTGCTCGGCGACGACCTGCTCGTCAGGCCGCGGAGTTCGCGGATCCTCTACGGCGGCAAGTTTTACGCCTATCCGCTCAAGGCGGCGGAGGCGCTCAAAAACCTGGGTGTCGTCGAAGCGTGCCGCTGCGTCGCCAGCTATGCCTACGCCCGGATGTTTCCGGTCCGCGAGCCGCGGTCGTTCGAGGATTGGGTGTCGAACAAGTTCGGCCGGCGGCTGTTCGGCATCTTCTTCAAGACCTACACGGAGAAGGTCTGGGGCATGAGCTGCCGGCAGATCTCCGCCGACTGGGCGGCGCAGCGGATCAAGGGGCTGTCGCTCTCCAGTGCGATCTGGAATGCGGTCTTCCCCCGGCGTCCGCGGGACAGGGCCTCCCAAATCAAGACGCTGATCGGGTCGTTTCGCTACCCGCGCAAAGGTCCCGGCATGATGTGGGAGGCGGCCGCCCGCCGCACGCGGGAGCAGGGAGGCGAAGTGCGGATGGGCTGTCGCGTGACCACGATCGAGTGCACTGGCCTGGACGTGGCGGGGAGCCGCTGGATCGTGCGTTACGACGACGGCAGCGGCATGGGCCGGCAGGTCGCGGCCGATCACGTCATCTCCTCGGCACCGCTGCGGGAACTGGTACTCGGCCTCCAGCCGGCCGCGTCCAGCGCCGCCCGGGATGCGGCACGGGCGCTGCGCTACCGGGACTTTCTCACCGTCGCGCTTGTCGTCAGGCCGTCCGCCCCGTTCACCGACAATTGGATCTACATCCACGAGCCGGGCGTCAAGGTGGGCCGGATCCAGAACTACCGCAGCTGGTCGCCGGAGATGGTGCCCGATCCCGACCTCGCCTGTTACGGCCTGGAGTACTTCTGCTTCGAGGGGGACGGCCTGTGGGCCGCGACCGACGCCGAACTCATCGCCCTTGCCACGGACGAGATCGTCCGGCTGGGACTGGCCCGCCCCGGCGACGTCCTCGATGGCCACGTCGTCCGGCAGCCCAAGGCCTACCCGGTCTACGACGACGACTACGCCGCCCACGTGGCCACGATCCGCGCGGAACTCACCGCCCACTACCCCAACCTGCACCTGGTCGGCCGCAACGGGATGCACAAATACAACAACCAGGATCACGCCATGATGACCGCGATGCTCGCCGCGCAGAACATCCTCGCCGGCCGGCTCGTGCACGACGTCTGGGCGGTCAACGAGGACGCCGAGTACCACGAGGCCGGAAACCGCGGCGCGCGGACCGAGGCGGCCAGTACGTCCGGCGCCGGTGCCGGAGGGCTGCGGAACGTGCCGCGGTCGATCAATTCCCCTGCAGTCTCCTCCACCACGACGCGGCCCGTGAGAAATTCGTGAGGCCGGCGCCGCGGAGCGAAACGCGGGGTGTCGGTTGCGTCACCCTTTTGGGCATCGGTAAACTTTCGTCTGGGGTTCCTCGGAGCCAACCGCATCGCGGTGCCTTGGCCCCGTTCATCGGCTCGCCCCGCCCATGCGCCCCTTGCCCCCGATCAATTCGGTCGTCTGCCTGCTGGCGGAGTACGAATATCCGTCGTTCTCAGGCTTTCCGTTCATCGGGCTGCTGCTGTTTCTTCTCTTCGCAGCCACGGCGGCCGGGGCCGTCGGGTTCACGATCTGGATGGAGGAACAGCACCGGGATCTGAAGATTCCCGGAATGGAGCGCTGGTATGCGGGCATCATCGGCCTGATGGCCGCGCTGCTGGTCGCCACCACGCAGTTCGGCCCGCTGGCGGTGCCGGTGGGCACGCTGGCCATCGCGTCGTTCATGTATGCGTTCGCGGCGCGGCGCGACAAGCGGGTGGCCGAGCAGGAGCGGGTCCTCACCAGGCGGTTTGCCCGCCAGGCCGTGCGGTCGCTTCGCGACCGGCTCGCGGCCCTGCGCACGCGCGACAAGACCAAGGCCGCGAAGCCGGCGCCGTCGCTCACGGATCGGCTGGGGCAGTTGACCGCCGCCCTGGAAAAGGCGGGCGGCCGCAAGCGGCACGCGGCGGCGACCGGCGTTGAGCAGGCGGCGGCCGCCGGTCAGCCCACCTTCTCGCTCCTCAAGAAGGACGGATCGCCGGCCATCGCCGGCGGCGAAGGCAGCCAGGCCTTGTCGGCGAACATCCAGCACGTGCGCACGATGCTGATCGCCGCCATGAAGGCCGGGGCGACCGACATCCACCTCGAGCCCCACGAAAAGGAGTTCTTCGTGCGGTTTCGCGTCGACGGCGTGCTCCACAATTCCGAGACCATGAGCATGGCGGATGGCAAGGGCATGACGTCGATGCTCAAGGTCGCCTCCGACATGGACATCGCCGACCGGCGCCGGCCGCAGGATGGCACGTTCTCCGCCCTGTTCGGCACCGACAAGTATGAAATCCGCGCCGCCTCCACGCCGACCAGCTACGGAGAGAAGATGGTCCTCCGGCTGCTCAACTCCTCGGGGGGCGTGATGAACGCGGGGCTGGGCAACATCGGCCTGCGGCCCCAGATCCTGACCGCGCTGCAGGAGGTGATCCACAAGCCCTATGGCATGTTCCTCGTCACCGGACCGACGGGCTCGGGCAAGACGACCACGGTCTACGCCTCGCTCAACGAGATCGACGCCAACCAGCACAACATCACCACGATCGAGGATCCGGTCGAATACCGGCTCGACGGAATCACCCAGATAGCCGTCAACACCGCGGCTGGAGTCACGTTCGCCAGCATCCTGCGCAGCGTTCTCCGCCAGGATCCCGACGTCCTGCTCGTGGGCGAGATCCGCGACAAGGAGACGGCGGAAATCGCCTGTCAGGCTGCCCTCACCGGCCACTTCGTCTTCTCCACGCTCCATGCCAACGACACGGTGGCCACGATCACCCGGATGCTCGACCTTGGCCTCGACCCGATGCTGATCCAGACCGCGGTGACCGCGATCCTCGCCCAGCGGCTTGCCCGCAAGCTCTGCCAGAAGTGCCGCGAGCCGTATCCCACCCCCCCCGACCTGCTCAAGCGGCTGGGCGTCAAGCCCGAGCAGGTGCCGACGATCTACCGCAAGAAGGGTTGCCCCGAGTGTGGCGGCACGGGCTACAAGGGGCGGGTCGGCATCCACGAGTTGCTCATCATGAGCGACGACATCCGCAAACTGATCACCGAATCGCCGTCGATCGAGGATCTGCGGGCGACGGCCCGGCACGGCGGCACGCGGTCGCTGCAGGTGGACGGGTTCCTCAAGGTGCTCAAGGGCACGACCAGCATCGAGGAAATCGTCAGGGTGACGACGTGAGCGACGGGAACTGCGACATGGAATTCGGGAGGGTGCGACGATGCCGGCGATCGTGATGGACCTGTTCGTCCTCGTGGGGGTGATGTACTGCGGATTTCTCGGACTTTCCCGCGGCTTCTACGAGGCGGCGGTGGCGGGGCTCGAGGTCCTCGGTGCGCTCGTGCTCGCCATCCTGGCCCACGAGTTTGTCGCCGGCCTGGTGGGGCAGTTCGTCAGCGACTTCCTCGGGCCGTTCCTGCCGAGCAGTTTGTCCATCCAGGCCTGGTCGGTGTTCCTGGTCTTCGCCCTCGTCTTCTGGGGGACGCTCGCGGCACTGGTGCATTTCGTCCACCCGCTGCTGCGGGCGGACGACGTCCTGCCGGCCACGCTCGTCGACCGACTCGGCGGAGCGGCCGCCGGAGCCTATGCCGGCAGCCTGTTGGTCGGAGCGATTCTCGTCACCTGGTCGATGTGCCCGCTGCTCTCCGGACTGCTCCCCGTCCCGGCCCGGCGGATGAACCTCGACGCGGGCCGCTTCGCGCTCCGCTCCGCCGGCCGATTCGCCACCGAGTGGCGGACGGAAAATCCCGCCGGAGTGCTCGACGGCGAGCCGGTGAGCCCGCAGAAGACCCGGACAGCCTGCACCGAAAGCTGGCGCGACCTCAACGAGAACGGCACCTGCGAGGAGTCCGACCAGTACCACGACGCCGACAACAACCAGCAGTTCACCAGGGTGCTGTACTACGTCGACCAGGACGGCGACGGGGCGCGGCGGATCGGCCTCGTGGACAAGTACGTCGTCGGCGTTTGGGACATCAACCTGCGGAGCGACAGGGTGGAGGAACAAGCACCCAAGAAGCCGCCGGCGCTGCCGCCGCGCAACGAGCGGCGGCCGCCGCCGACCGGGAACCCCGTCGAGCCGAAGTCTGCGTCTCCCGAAGGCGGGGAGCCGAAGGAGAAACGGCCGGCGGATGGCAAGCAACCGAAGCCCCCCCAAGAGCCGCCACCGAAAACTGACGAGCCGCCCGCCGACGATTTCTGAACCGTCGCGGACCGCGACCGCTGGACCACGTCCGATATACTCGTCTCTGCACGGGGGTCGGACCTCCGCCGCGGCCCTTTGCGCAGAACCGCTTTCCTCCGGACGCTCGCACGACGATGTGTCGAACATTGCGCCCCATTGCCCTGCTGATCGTCTGCAGTTGCATCCCCACGGCCGCCGCCGTCGCCCAGATCGACCTTGCCGTCGAACGCCGGCTGCTGGAGGAATTGTTGCGGGAGGGGAAGTACAAGCAGGCTTCCGTCGAGGCCCAGCGGATCGAGCAGGCGGTCAAGGGACCGGGCGGCAACAAAAACGGGCCGGCCACGCGGCTGCGGATCGACCTCCTCAAGTATCGGGAAACCGTCGAGCGGCTGATGGGAAATCTCGATGCCGCCGAGAAGTCGCTTGCCGAGGCCGAACGGCTCTTTTCCGACAAGGACTTTCAGCGCTGGATCGGCATCAACGCGCCCCGGGACAGCGATCCCGCGAAGGTCGGAAGTTTTTACCTGCCCTGGTCGTTGCTCTATTTCTCTCTGCTCGACGACCGCAGCCTGATCCTCGTCGAGCGGATTCGGGCAGCGAACCAAGAGTTCGCGGTGCGGGCATCTTCGCTGACCCCCGATCGGCAGGCCCAGGTCGTCAAGTGGTTCAAGCACCTCGATGAGCAGAGCCGCAGCCTGATTGCCGCCCGCGGGTCGTCGAGTGCCCGGCTTCCCGAGGATCGCGCCGCCCCGGAGGGGCGGATTCCCTCCGTCCACATGATGCTCGGCGGAACGCGGCCCCGACTGCTCGCCGGCCTGCGGCAGCTCGAGGCGAGCAAGTTGCCCTTTACCCTGCCTGTCGACGCGGCGATGGGAACGGCCGCGAGCCCGCCGGCCGCCGACCAAGCCGTCGCCGAGACGCCTGCCGAACGCAAGGCGGCGGCGAGCCGGCAGCGGCGCCGTGCGATCGAGTCACTGGAGAAGGCATTCGAGGACGCCGAGGCGGCCTGCACCGCGGCACTGGGCCGCTTCGAGAAGGATCAGGAGGGCTCCAAGGAACGGGCCGAGGCCGAGGCCGAGGCTGCGCGCATCAGGGCGGACGTCCGCGAGCCGCTGGCCGAGGCACTGCTGCTGGACGGGCAGGTGGAGAAGGCACGCGAGATGATCGACGCCGCCCTGGCCAATCTGCGAAGTGTCGAACAACAGCGGCACCCCTCCCTGGCCAAGCCGCTCATCACATCGGCCCTGGTGGCCTTGGAGGAGACCAGGCAAAGCATCGCCGCCAAGGACGTCGTGCAGGCGGAGCGGCAGGCCAAAGGTGCGATCGACGCGCTCTATGAGGCGAAGATTTTGCTCGCGGTAGAGGACTCGGAATTCGACCGGGCGGCTCCGCTCCATGCCGCCGTGGCCGGACTGATCGCGACCTCGGACGAACTCGTGCGCAAGAGTGGTCAACTCGTCGCCGCCAAGGACGCCGCCGACGCGGCCGCCCGCCGGGCGCTGGATGCGATCCGGGCCAGCGAGGGCCGACGGAAGCCGCCGGCCGGTGGCGGCAAATAGCCCGGCGGTCATTCCCGCCCGGCGACCGGCTTCATGATCGCGTCGATCCTCCGCTGCTGCTCGTCCGGCTTCTCCGTCTTCGCAGCCAGCGATCGTGCCTGGGCGAGGTAGCTTTCGGACTCGATGTCGTCCCCCAAGAGCCGATGAACGCGGGCCAGTTCCGCGAGCCTGCCGATGGCATCCGCCGACGGCACCGACTCGCCGGGGCGTCCCTGCAGTTCGCCGGCCTGCTTCAGATACCGTCGGGCCGCATCGGTCGCACCGAGTGCATGCCGCACATCGGCGAGTTTCGTGAGCAACTTCACACGATCCGCCACCGGCCGTTCCTCGTCCTGCTCATAGGCGCGCAGCAGCCGCTCCATGAGTCCGACGGCCTCCTCCCGGCGGCCCAAGGCGAGTTCGGCGAGCGCCAGCGTCCGCACCGTCTCGGTCGTCACCGGATGATCGGCCCCGGCGGTCGCCTCCCAGATCGCGAGTGCCCGCCGCAGCGCGACGGCGGCCTCCTGATGCTGCTTGATGGCACGGTGCGCCCGCGCCAGGGGCAGCAGGGTCGAGGCGATGTCGGGGTGTTGCGAGCCCAGCGTCGCCTCCTGGAGTTCGATGCCCTTGCGATACAGCGGGATCGCCTCGGCCCAGGCGTTGGCCGCCTGCCGGGCGTTGGCGAGGTTCACGTATGCGTCGGCGATGTACTCGTGTCCGGCACCGAACTGCCTGATGCGGAGCTGGAGAAAGGAGTCGCACAGCTGGTCGGCCTCGGCGGCCCGCCCCTCGCGCCTGAGCAACGCGGCCGTACCGTCGAACAGTCGCGCCAATCGTGCATCCTCCTTCTCGCCCTCGCGCGGCACGCGATGGGAGAGGAGCCGGCGGGCGAGGCCGGCCGCCTCGTCCACCTGTCGGGCCTCGACGGCGGCCGCGGCCAGGCTGGCGACGGCGCCCAGCGTGCGTGGGTGTGACGCCCCGAGCGCCGTCTGGCACGTCCGCACCGCCTGCACGAGAAGCGGCCTTGCCGCCTCTGGATTGCCGGCGGCTACGGCACACTTCCCGAGACCCAGCCTGTCTGCAGCGACATCGGCATGCCCTGGACCGTGGAGCCTGAGGTCGGTATCCAGCGCGAGCTGGTACAGTTCCGCCGCCCCGGCGGTTTGACCGTCGTCGAGCAGGGCGGCGGCGGCCTCGCGGAGCCCTGCAGCCGCCCGCGCATCGCCGGCGGACGCGGCCGTCTTCAGCCGCTCGACGGTCCGTGCGAATCCCTCCGCCTGCGGATCGAACTCGCCGCGGACGGCCGCCACCCGCCCCAGCGCCGCCCCATCGATGGCAGCCGAAATCCCGTCGGCTCCGTCGACCTGGGTGTCGATCGCCAACGCCTTGCGCAGGGCCTCCTCCGCCGGTGAGTAGTCCTCGACGGCCAGGCGAATGTCCGCGAGCACCCGGTAGAGCCCCGCCAGTTCCGCCCGGTCGCGACCGGCATCCCCGTCCACCGCGGCTGCCACGCCGGCTGCGAACGAGCCCGCCTCTTCCCACCGGCCCGCCAGCGCCAGCGATCGGGCGTGCTGGCCGGCAGCACGCAGCGTGCGGGCATGCCCCGCCCCGAGCCGTCGGTGCTCCCCGTCGTAGACCGCCCGCCATGTCGCCGCGGCCGCCGGCAGTTCCCCGAGTGCTTCCTGGACATCGGCCAGTTCCTCGTTCGCCTTGATCGTCACCTCGTGATCCGGGCCGAGTTGCTTGGCGAACACGTCCACGGCCTGCACCAGTTCATCACGGGCCCGGACCGTCGATTCATGCTCGGGGCCGAGTGACGCGTCGTACAGGACGACCGCTTTTTTCATGGTGTCGACAGCGGTGTCGATGCGGCCCGCCGCCCGATGGATTTTTCCGAGGAGCATGAGCGCGGCCGCCTGCGGTACCTCGAGCCCATCGTCGCCGGCTGCCAGCAGCGGCTCGCGGATCGCCACCGCCTTCTTGAGAGGGACCTCCGCCTCCGGGTATTTGCCCTGCTCGAAAAAAATCTGCCCGGCGATGTCGAAAATCGCCGCCAGGTCGGGATGGTCCGCCCCCTTCGCCTTCTTGACGAGCCCGCTGGCGGTGCGCAACGCATCGAGAGCCCGGTCATATTCCTCGGCCTCGCGAAACTTTGTCGCCTGTTCGAGGGCCGTCTCGATGCGGACGTCCGGCGCCGCCACGGCGACCGGCGGTGCGGCGCGGGCAGGCACGGCGGCGACGACTGCCGGCCAGATCAGGCACGCCCATGTCCCCGTCCGACGCGCTGCGGCCCGCGTCGCTGCCGGCATTCCGGCTGTTCGCTGCATGCTCATCTCCTCCTCGGCGCTGGCCCACGATTCCGCTCGACCGGCACGGCCGCAGACCAGGATTGTACGCCGCCGACACACCGATCCGCGGCGACCGCATCGATTTCTCACGATCGCGCGGATGCTATTCTCGACCGTCCGGCTCCCCCGACACGGCGGTCCAGCAGATCCATGGGTTCTCCCCCTCCCTCCATGCGACAGCGGCGCCTGCCGACGGCGGTCGCCGGGGCCGCGATCCTCGCCGCGGTGGCGGTCACCTACTGCCACGCCCTGCCGGCGCCCTTCGTCATGGACGACCTGCCGAGCATCGTGACCAACCGCAGCATCCGCAGCCTGTGGCCGCCGTGGGGCGTCCTTGTCTACGGCCACGAGGAGGGGCGGACCGTCGATGGCCGGCCGCTCCTCAACCTCTCGCTGGCCGTGAACCGGGCGGTCGGCGGTGAAACGCCCGCCGCCTTCCGGGCGGTCAACCTGTGTCTGCACGCCGGTGCCGCGCTGCTCCTGTTCGACGTCGTGCGGCGGCTGCTCACGTTTTCGGCCGCCCCCACCGGCCTGCGCGAGCAGTCCGAGATCGTAGCCCTGACAGCGGGCCTGATCTGGGCAGTGCATCCGCTCCACACCGGGGCGGTGACCTACATCATCCAGCGGGCCGAGGTGCTCGGTGCCATCGCCATCCTCGCCGGCCTCGACCTTGTGCTTGCCGGCCTGGCCGGTGGACCCGCCTGGCTGCTGCCCGGCGTCGCGATCGTGGCGGCACTCGGCGGCTGTGCCAAGGAGACGGTGGTGTCGCTGCCGCTGGTCACGCTGCTCTGCGACCGGACCGTCGTCTCGGGATCGTGGCGGACGGTGGCCGGCCACTGGCGCTGGCATCTGGCCGCCGCCGCAAGCTGGCCGGCCGTGCTCCTGATGCTGACAGCCTGGGGAGGCCGCGGCTCGTCGGCCGGCTTCGGCTCGACGGCCTCGCCATGGCGTTACCTGCTCACGCAAGCGGACGCGGTCTGGACCTACCTGGCCCGCATCGCCTGGCCTGCGACGCTCGTCTTCGACCATGGCGACCGGCTGTCGCCCGGGCTCTTCCACTCCTGGCCCTGGTTCGCGGCCGCGGCAGCGACCGTCGCCGGCGTGTGCGTCGGCTGGCAGCGTCGGCCGCTGCTCTTTCTCGGGCCGCTCCTGTTCCTCGTCCTCCTCGCCCCCTCGTCGTCGGTCGTTCCCGTCAAGACCCAAACCGTCGCCGAGCACCGTCTCTACCTGCCCAGCGCGGCGGTCCTTGTGCCCGTGATCGTCGGCGCGGCGGCCGTAGCCGCGGGACGCCGGCTTCCCGCGGCGGCCTGGCTCGCCCCGGTGGCGGCCGCCGGAATCATGCTGGGGCTGCGGACACATGCGCGGAACGACGACTTCCTGACGCCGGAAACGCTCTGGCGGCAGTCGCTGGCACACGATCCCGACAACGAGCGGGCGGCCATCAACGTCGCCGCCGCCGCCATCGACCGGGAAGGGTTCGACGAGGCCGCCGGCCTGCTCGCCCGCGTGGCCACGACCGGACGCTATCGACTCCCGCGGCTGGCGAATGAGTCCCGGCTCGCGATCCGCACCGGACGGCTGCCCGACGCTCGCGCCGCCTGCGATGCGTACCTTGCGCTGGTGCCGGACGACGCCGAGATGCTCGCGCAGCGCGGGCTCGTCCGGCGCCGGCTCGGCGACCCCGCGGCGGCGGCGGCCGACGTTACCCGGGCGCTCGAGATCGACGATCGACTGGGAGGAGCCTGGGTGACCCGCGGCGATCTCCTGCTCGACGCGGGCAAGCCGGCCGAGGCGGCGGAATGTTTTCAGCGTGCCATCGGCCTCGATGCCAGCCAGGGGGCGGGCTGGGGGGGACTGGCGTGTGCGCTGGACACACTGGGGCGGACGGCCGAGGCCGGTGTCGCCTTCGACCGGGCGATCTCGCTGAATCCCCGCGACCCCGAGCCGCACTACAACCGGGCCAACCTCCTCGCCGCCGCCGGCCGGCCCGAGGAGGCGCTGGCGGGCTACTCGCGCGCGCTCGACCTGCGGCCCGACTTCCGCGACGCCTGGCACAACCGCTGCGTCGTGCTTGCCCGACTGGGCCGCCGGGCCGAGGCCCGCCGCGACCTCGCCGAGTTCATCAGGCTCGGCGGCACGTCGTCGGCACAACTTCGCGATGCGGTCGGCGGTTCCGGACCGGAGGATGGCGGCCCGGCACCGGCGCCGTAGCGGCCGCGGGCCTATTGACCGATGAAAGTAGATTCATGCGGAGCACCGACAAATCCCCGTCGCGATGCGACGGCAGACGATGAACGGTTTATTCATGCCTCAATAACGCGACCGGGCCGCCTCACGCTCCACGCCGCGCCGGTCCGCCGGCCGGCGGACCGAGCATGCGGAGCGCGGCCTCGGCCTCGGCACGCTCGGCAGCCGTCGGCCGCAGGACCATCGCCTGGCGGAGGATCGCGGCAGCCTCGGCGGATTGCCCAGCACGGTCCAGCAGCCGGGCGAGATTGAGCCGGAACCGAACGCGTTCCGGCGCGGCGGCAACCGCCCGGCGCATGAGCTCGATCGCTGCCGGTCGGTCCTTCTCGACGAGCATGCCGGCGAGGTTGTTGCAGGCATTGGCATGGCCGGGGTCGATCGTGATCGCCCGGGCATAGGAGCGTTCTGCCTCGCCGGGATCGGCTTCCATGAGCAGCGCGCCGCGTTCGAAGTGGGCCTCCGCGTGCCGCGGCGCGACGGCAAGCGCGGCATCGAGCAGGGCGAGCACCTCGGGTGACCGGTCCCCGGCGCCGCTCCTGCCCCGGGCCAGCCAGGTGAGCAGCGACGCCCGCATGGCTCCCGTCGGCGCCGGCTCGACGGCGAGGCCTCTGGACGCGATGGCGGCGGCCGCGGCGAACCGTCCCTCGTGGAGCAGCGCAGCAGCGAGGTTGACCGCCGCGCGGGGATTGTCCGGCTCCTTCTCGACCGCATCCTGCCACAGGCCTTCGGCCGACGACCAGACGCCGTTGCGGGCGAACGTGACCGCGGCGAGGACCAGCCCGCAGCCCACGGCGGCCGGCAGCAGCGCCGCGGACAAGCCCGGCCACCAGCGCCGCACGGCGGCATCGACCGCGACGCAGACGATCGCCACCAGCGGCAGGAGCGGCAGGTACATGCGGTGCTCGACGCACAGATCGATGACGGGCAGCAGGCTCGACGTCGGCCCGAGCAGGATCAGGAAGCTGCCGATCGCGATCGCCAGGCGAGGGCAGCGGCCAGCGGACCGGACGAACGCCGCCACGAGGACGCCGAGCGCGGTCCAGCCCGGCAGCATCCGCGGCCACGGGACCGGCAGCCAGCCGTAGTCGACGCACTGGCCTCTCGGCCAGATGGCGAGTTGCAGGTAGCGGAGGATCGACCGCGGCTGCTGGAGGGCGTATTCCAGCGGCGTCCACTTGGGCCTGGCGAACTCGCCGAACCGGTCACGCTGCACGAACACGACCGCGGCCGCGACCAGCCACGTCGCGGCCAGCGCGGCCCAATACGGCGTTCCGGACCGCAGCGTGGCGACGAGCGACCGCCAGCCGGCCGGCCGCGGGCCCGCAAGCCAGGCGACGAGCAGGAGCACGAGCGGTGCCGCCGCCGCCGACTCCTTGCAGAGCATGCCGGTGGCGCAGGCGAGAATGCTGCCGCACCGCCATGCATGAGGCCGCGGTGAATCGTCCGCGCGGAGCTGGCAGGCGAGGCTCGCGAGGATGCAGGTCGCCGCCAGGAGCTCGATCCGCTGGTAGAGGTAGCTCACCGCCTGCGTGCACAGGGGATGCACCAGCCAGAGCGTGGCCACGGCCCACGCGATCGCCGCCGCGCGGCGGCCGGCGGTCGCCCCGCCATCCCCCGGCGCGGTGCGGGCGAGGATCTCGCGGACGACGAACCAGGCCAGCAGTCCGTTGCCGAGATGGATCGCGACGTTGACCAGATGCCAGCCAAATGGCTCAATGCCGCAGGCGGCGAGGTTCAGGGCGAACGAGAGGTAAGGAAGCGGCCGCTGCGGCAGCTGGCCACCGGTGAACATCGGCACCCACGGGGGCCAGAGCGTTCGCAGGCCTTCGTTGCGCGCGATCTCGCTGACGCCGTCGAAGACGAACGGCCCGTGCATGCTCGGCCCGTAGGCGACGAGCGTCAGCACCAGCGGCACGATGACCGCGACGCCGCCGCGGAAACGCGCTCCGAGCGACGCGATGCTGGGTGATGGCAACATGGAGTCACGACGTGGGCGGCCGATATCCTGAGAGAATCCTGACCGCGGCGGCTGGTCAAGGGGCGGACCCAGGCAGGCGGGCCCGTCACCCATTCCCGTGTGGTAGAACCCGCGCTCGGCTATGACGTCGCCAGCACCCATCCAGATCCATCCGCTCGCCCAGTGGCTCGCCGGGCTGCCGCTCCTGGCACGTCCGGAGACGTTTGCGGCGCTGGTCTGGGGCCTGTTCATCTTCGGCCTCGCCGCCAGTTTCGTGCCGCTCCTGCCCGTCGCCCGCCCCCTCCTCGACCGTCTGCGTCTGCCGCGTCGGCTGCGCGGTCTGCTCGACGCCGGCTGGCCGGCCCTCGCCTGGCAGGCGGTCGTGCTCGTGACGGCCCGGCTGCCATGCCTGGCGTTTCCCTACGAGCTCCAGCAGGACGAATCACAGTTCGCGTCCCAGGCCGTCACGCTGCTCCACGATCCGGTCTTCTACCGGGCGGTCGACGGCGGCTCGGCCGGACCGCTCGACAGCCACGTGCTCTGGCTGGCGCTGCTGGCGGGCCAGGCCATCGACTACTTCACCGTCCGCTGCGTCGGCCTGCTGCTCTGGTGGCTCGGGGTCGTGGCGGTGCACCGAGCTGCCCTCCGGGCAGCGGGTCCGGTGGCGGCGACGGCCGCCAGCTGGACGGCGACAGCGACGTATGCCTTCGCCTGCCAGCTCGACTTCATGAGTTACCAGAGCGAACTGCTGCCGGCCGCGCTCGCCGCATGGGGTGGCTGGGCCGTGCTGCGGCTGCGCGGGCCGGCCGACACGGCGACTCCCGGGACCGCCTTCCTGCTCGGCCTCGTCTGCGGGGCGTTGCCGCTGGCGAAACTCCAGGCCGTGCCCCTGGGGCTGGCGTTGGCCGCGCTTGGATACGCGGCGATCTGCTGGCAGCCCCGCGACGCACCAACGCGATCGCCAGACCGCCGCATGCCCCTGGCCGGCTGGCTGACCGGCGGCGGGCTGCTCGTGCCGGCCTGCTTCGGCGGCGTCTTCATCTGGGCCGGCGTCGGGGAACGGTTCGTGCGTCTGTACCTGCTCGGCGGCGCTGCCTACACGACGCTTTCCTCCCCGGACGATCGGCTCTTTCGTCGCTATCCCCGGCTGCCCCTCGCCGAACGGGAGCCCGGCTGGGAATGCCTCGTGGCGGCCGTGCTCGTCACCGCGGGCGTCGTGGTTGTGCGCTGGTGCACCGGCCGTCTGCAGGCCGGCCGGGAGCGGTGCCTCGACATCGCCGTCGCCGCGACGCTGACGGCCGCCGCCTGCGGGGCCGCCGCCGCACCGGGCCGCTGCTACGTCCATTACCTGACGCTGACGATCCTGCCCGCGTGCCTGCTCCTCGGCCTGCTTCTCGGCCTGCTGGCCGCCCCGGCCGGCGCGACCGATCGAGGCGTCGGCTCCGGCCGCCGGCCGACGGTCGCATGGTGCCTGGCGCTTTCCGCGGTCATCGCCGGCCCGGTGATCACCTGGACCGGGATCACCTGGCCGGGCCTACGGCCGACACCGCTGCGAATCGTCGCCACCGGCGGCCTCGCCGACGACCCGCGCGACACGTTCCCCGCCCTCGCGCCCCTCGTCCACCTCTCCCGTCCGGGTGACCGGCTGGCCGTGTGGGGCTGGCAGTCGTCATACCACGTCTACGCGCAGCTGCCGCAGGGCTGGCCGGGATACAACCCGGCCCTCATGCGCGTGCCGCGCGAGACACTCTCCCCGCTGCAGCGGACGTTGTTCAACGCCGACCCCGTCGCGAACGACTTCCTGGCGCGGGAGACGCTCGCCGACTTCCGCCGCCAGCGGCCGGCCTTCGTGATCGACGCGACGGGCCCGAACGCCGCCATCTTCCGCGACCGTGACCGGTTCGGGCTCCACGCCTGGCCGGAGTTCGCGGCGCTGGTGAACGCCGACTACCGGCTCGTCTTCAGTTCACCGGTCGATCGTCTCTACCTGCGGGCCGACCTGGTGTCCGCCCGGCTGCCAGCCGGCGCACCCACGCCGGCAGCACCCCGCTGAAGAACACCGCGTGCAGGAGGACCCAGACGGCGAGACTGAAGCCGATGGCGATCACCATCCAGCGCGGCGCATAGCGGAGCTCGACCCGCTTCGTTCCCGCCGGCACCTGGATGGCCATGAAGCCGCCATTGACCAGATTCAACGCCGCGGGCCGGCCGTCGACCCGCCCCTCCCAGCCGGGGTAGAATGTGCTGCCGATGACGAGCAGGCCATCCGCGGGGCAGGAGACGGTGATCTCGACCCGCCCATGACGCTCCTCGAAGCCGGTCACCGTGGCGCCGGGGGCAAACTCGCGGCGCACCGCACCCTCCAAGCCCGGCACGATCGTCGCAGCGGTGCGACGCGTGTCGATGTCGGGCAGCGGCAGGGGGCCACGCGGCACGCCGATGGCCTCCGTCACGAACCAGGCCGGCGCGCGAAAGCCGGTGTGCCGATAGACGAGCAGTTGTGCGGTCTCATCCTGCCGGACAAAGTCCGGATGGGCGTCGAGGAGGCGTCGCGACGCCTCGTCGGCAGCCGCGATCGCGATCGCACCGACCCGGAGCATGTGCAGCAGGCCGGGGCGGCGCGGATCGAGCACGGCGGCGTGAAACGCCGGGAATGACTCGATCTGCCCCTGCGTACCCATGAACGAAGACCACGTCTGCCAGCGCAGCGGGAAGGCGTAGCCGTTCACCGTGCGGCCGTCGAACTGCCGCGGCATGCCGTAGACGAGATTGCCGCCGCCGGAGAGTTCCCGCTGCACCTGGAGCGGCAGGCAGGCCCAGACTCGCTCCTGCGGGCCGACCTCGACCGTGAGCGGTGCGCGGGTCAGATTCCGCAGGTCCGGGGTGGCGAACCGCTGCCGCTGCGCGACGGGCATGCTGGCGACGCCGCCGAGGACCGCGAGCACCAGCGCCCCCCACGCCAGCGAGCCGCCGCGGAATTGTGTTGGCCGCCACGCGGCGGCCACGAGGCACACGACGGCGAGCCCACCGGCTCCGCACCAGGCCAGCGAAGCCGCCGGCTGCGGCCAGCCGGAGCAGACGGCCCGCAGGCACCACAGCCCCGCGAACATGCCGGCGCAGCGGACCGCGACCGCCCGCGCATCGTGGATGGCAAGCCGCCGGAGGACGCCATCGGCGGCGAGCCCGACCAGAAGGGGACCGACCGTGCAGGCCTCGAGCATCCAGCGAATCGGCCAGCGGAAGTTGTTCACCAGCGGCACGCGCAGGAGCAGGGCGTTGGGTGGAAACGCGGCGCCGATGGAAAGCACGAGCGTCGCGATGAAGATGACCGTCAGGCTCCGCTGCACGCCGCCGGCCCACCAGCGCCGCTCAAGCACGACCCCGGCGAGCACCGGCAGCAACGCCCCGATCGAGATCGCCCCGCCGTTGAGCCACTCCGAGCCGAAGCCGCGCCAGCGTTCCGCGATGAACGGATCGACGAAGCCGGCGAGCGCGGCGACCGGCACACTGAGGAGAAAGAAGTCGGCCGGGTGGACGCCGACGGCGGAGACGCGGGTCGTCTGGCCGACGTACTCGCGGACCGCCAGGCACTGTGCCAGGCCGCAGCCGGCCGCGACGACCGCCGCCGCCACCAGGATCGCGGCGGCCCGCCGCCACGTGGACCGTTCGGCACGGAGAAGGAAATAGGCCGTGACGAGCAAAGCCTGCTTCACGATCAGTTGCGGGTCGGCGATCACCAGGATCGCCGTGGCTGCGACCGCGGCGAAGCATATCTCGCGCCAGGCGGACCGCAGCGGCCCGCGCTGGGCGACGGCGAGGTCCACGGCGAGGAGCAGGGCGGGCACGAGCGACGCCGACCAGCCGTACGGATTCCAGTTGGTCCACAGCCCCCAGAAAGGCCCGGCGAGCGCGAACCCCGTCGCACCGACGGCCGCCGCCGGGCGGCGGCAGCCGTGAAACCGCAGAAACATCCAGGCCGCCACCGTGCCCGCGCAGAGGTGGAGCAGGGAGGCGAGCGTCACCTCGCTGTCGGGCCGACCGCTGACGCGGGAGACGACGTGCCCGAGCACGGTTCCCGGGTGCAGAATCTGCCCGCTCCCCCAGAGCGGCATGCCGCAGAGGATGTGGTCGCTCCACAGGGGCAGGCGACCGGCCGCGAGCTGGTCGAACGCGGCCGAGACGCTGGGCTGCAGTCCGGACACGGCGTCGTCGACACTCAGGGCGAATGCCGGCAGGCAGGCAGCCGCAACCGCCGCGACCACCATGGGCACGACGCCGACCGCCAGCCCCAGCCAGACGTCCGCGGTGGTCAGTTCTTGCGGGCCCGCACCAGCCGCGGCCGTTCGCTCTCGTTCGTCATGCATCCGTCATGCCCGCAACACCTCCCGGACCGACTTGCAGCCTTGCGAACCGCTTCCCGCACGCACGTCGCCGCCGCGTCAGGCCGCGGGCCGAAGCCGTAGGATAGCCGGTCCCGATGGACTCACGAAAAACGAACAACCGATCCGCTGATCCGGTCGCTGCCGCCGCCGGAGTGGCAACGCTGCTCGTTGCCGCCGTCGTCTGTGCCGCCTACGCGCCGGCCATGCGCGGGGAGTTTCTCTTCGACGACCTCTCGGAAATCGTCACCAATCCGGCGGTCCGCACGGTCTGGCCCCCGACGCGGTCGATGTTCTCGGGCGGCGAGCTGCCGCACCGCCCGCTGCCCTATTTCACGTTCGCCGTGAACCATGCCCTCGGCGGCCTCGAGCCGTTCGGATACCACGTCTTCAACGTGGTCGTCCACCTTGCCAACGGCTGGCTGCTGTGGTGGGTCGTGTCCTGGACGCTCGCCCGCCGCGGCATGGGCCGACCGGATGCGGAACCGCGGGCCGACGCCGGCACGGTCGCCGCGATCGCCGCCGCCGTCTGGCTCCTGCATCCGATCCAGACCGAAGCGGTGAGCTACGTCTACCAGCGGATCGAAGTGCTGGCGGCGACGGCGGCCTTCGGCACGCTGGCCACGTTTCTCGCGGCCGTCGATGCCGAGGGGACCCGCCAGCGGCTGCTGGTCGCGGCCAGCGTCGCCTGTGCCGCCGCCGGCATGGCCTGCAAGGAGTGGTTCGTCGTCGTGCCGCCGCTCATCCTGCTCTTCGACCTGCTCGTGGTCGGCGGTCCGTGGCGGCAGGTGCTCGTCCGCCGCGGCTGGTGGCACGCGGCGCTCGCGGCGACGTGGCTCGTCCTCGCCGCCGTCGTGGTCTCGCAGCGCGGGCTGTATTCGGAGTTCGCCGCCGACGCATCCGGACTGCAGCACCGGCTCCTGTACCTCGTCAATCAGCCGGCCGTGATTCTCTGGTATCTCACCCTGCTCGTGGTGCCGGTCGGGCAAAGCCTCGACCATGGCATGCCGCTCGCGACCGGCTGGTGGCTCGCCGCCCCCTGCCTCGTTCTCGCCGGTGCGCTGGCGGCATGCCTCATCGCGTTCCGCCGCCATGCCGCCGCCGCCTGGCTCGGCCTGGCCTTTTTTCTCCTCCTCGCCCCGACGTCGAGCATCCAGCCGGTGCATGACGCCTGCGTGGAGCACCGGATGTATCTTCCGTCGGCGCCTCTGGCGGTGGCGTTCGCCTGCGGCCTCGCGGGGGTCTGCGGCCGGCGCGGTTGGGGCCGCGGGCCGCAGGTCGGGCTGGCCATCGGCATCTGCGCGGCGCTTGCCGTCGTCACGTTCAACCGCAACGCGATCTACGCCACGCCCCGGGCGGCGTGGGCCGACGCCGTCGCCAAGTCGCCACCGAGCAGCCGGGCCCGGGCCCGGCTGGCGACGGAACTTTCCCGCGACCAGCAGCACGACGAGGCGATCGCGATCGCCCGAGAGGCGGTCGCCCTGCGGCCGACCGGCACCGTCGAGCATGCCGCGCTCGCCGCCGCACTCTTGAACGCCGGCCGCGACGCCGAGGCCGCCGCCGTCTGCAGGCAGGGCCTCGCGGCCGCTGGCGGACCTGGCGGCTGGCGCGATCCAGTGGCGCGACGCCTCGAAATCTATCTCGGCATGGCGCTCGACAGGGGGGGCGACCCCGCGGGACGGCGCCTGCTCGCGGAGGCCGTGCGGGCCGATCCCGATTCGCTCGTGGCCCGCGAGCAACTCGCCCGGGCGCTCGTCCGAGACGAGCCGCGGCAGGCGGCCGAGCTGTACAGACAACTCGTCTCCGTCACACCACGCGATCCGCAGCTCCGGTACGACCTCGGCTGCGCCCTCGCGGCCTTCGCTCCCGCCGAGGCGGAGGAGGCGTTTCGCGCCGCGATCGGGCTCGATCCCGAAAACGCCGACGCGCACAACAACCTCGCCGGGCTCCTCTTCGCCGCCAGCCGGCTCGACGAGGCGATCGCCGCCTATCGGGCCTGCCTGCGGATCCGCCCCGACCACCCGCTTGCCGGACAAAACCTGGCAGCCGCGGAGGCCGCCCGGGCGCGTGCCGGCGACTGACCGTCGTCAGGGCGGCGCGGTGTGCCCGGCCTCGAGCCGCTCGAGGAGACGCCGTGTTCGCCCATCCTCCGCGCCGGCCGCCAGCCCCTGCGCGAGAAGTTGACGGGCCGCATCCCGGCGGCCGAGCCGCCACAGGGCAAGAGCCCGCATGCGCAGCGTCCGCTGGGTCACGGAGTCGTATGCGACGGCCCGATCGAGAGCCGCATCGATCGTCGCTTCGTCGCCAGGCGCTTGACCCGGTGCGGCACGCTGGCCCGCCAGCGCCGCGGCCAGCGTCGCGAACCGCATGCCATGACGCAACGGATCGGCCGCTGCGTCCGCGGGCCGATCGGGGGGATCGAGACCGAACAGCCGCCGACAGGCGTCGAGTGCCTCAGCATTTCGGCCTTCCCAGACGAGCGCCTCGGAGAGGAGACGCAACGCCGGCACGTCGCCGGCATCGACGGCAAGTGCCGCCTGCGCGGCGCTGATCGCCTCGGCATACCGCTCCAGTTCCACCAGCGTCGCGGCAATGCGTTCGTAGCCTCCTGCCACCCGGGCGTCCTGGCGGACGGCCTCCCGGGCGGCCGCCAGCGCCTCCTCATGGCGATCGAGAGCGAAGAGGATTTTCGCGCGCAACAGGTGCGGCCGGGCGGAGCCGGGTTCGATCTCCAGGCTGGCATCGACCTCCGCGAGCGCGGCGGTCGCGTCGCCGCGCTGGAGGAGTTCGGCGGCGAGGATGGCTCGGCCGCGCGGATTGGCGGGGGCCTTGGCGACCACGTCGTGCCACATCGCCAGCCGCGAAGCGAACACCGCCGCCCGGGCGTGCGTCGCCACGGCCAGCACCACGGCGACGACCGCCGCGCCGACCGCGAACGGCAGCGGCGGCAGCACCCGCGCCACTGCGGCCACGCCAGCGGTGACGAGCACCGCCAGTGGCAGGTACATGCGGTGGTCCACCTGCAGGTCGTTGACCGGGATCAGGCTCGACGTCGGAGCGAGGAGCACGAGAAAGCCGAGCACGACGAGCGTGACCCGCGGCCGTCGGGCGAGGCAGGCGACCGCGCCGGCCAGCGCCGCGCCAAGGAGGATCCAGGCCGCGGCGACCGCGCGACCATCCGTGACCGGCAGCCGGTAGCGGTCAAGACACAGGCCGGCGGGCCAGGCGGCGAGCCGCAGATACTCGAGCACGACGAGCGGCTGCTCGCGCGCGTACTCCCACCACGGCAGCACCGGCTGCACGAGTTCGGAAAACCGCTCCCGTTGCATCCATACGACCGCGCCGGCCACGAGGAGCGTCGCGACGGTGGCCGCATGAAAGGGCGGCCGGCGGCGGAGCGTGGCGCCGGCCGCGGCCCACGGTCGCCACGGTGGTTCGGCGCCACCGAGCCAGTCGACGAGAAACAAGACCGCCGGCGCCGCCACGACCGTCTCCTTGCAGAGCATGCCGGCGGCGACCGCGGCGACGCTCGCCACAAGCCAGCGCTGCGGCAGGCACGACAACCGCGCCGTGAGGAGGCACCACACCGCCGCGAGAATCGCGGACGCACCGAGCAGTTCCATGCGCTGGTAGACATAATCGACCGCCGCCGTGCCGAGCGGATGCACGAGCCAGATCGCCGCCGCGGCCCAGGCGACCAGTTCGCCACGGGACAGGCCGCGGTCGGCACCGGCCGCGGTTTGTTCAGGGCCGCCCGCGAGCAGCCGCCGGCAGATCGCCCACACGAGCCAGCCGTTGCCGAGGTGGATCGCCAGGTTCACGAGGTGGTAGCCGGTGGGCGATGTGCCGTGAACGGCATGGTTCAAGGCGAACGAGTAATAGGGAAGCGGCCGGTGCGGGAGCCGGCCGCCGGAGAACATCGGCACGTGCGGCGGCCAGAGCGTGCGGATCGCCGGGTTGTCGGCGATCTCGCCGACGTCGTCGAAGAGGAACTCGCCGTGCACGGCCGGCCAGTGGGCCGCCACGGCGACGGCCGCGACGACGAGGCCGCCGAGCAGTCGCGGCCACCGGCCCGTCACTCCGTTCATGGCGTCGGGCCTCCCGGTTCGGCCGGCGGTTGCACGGCCGCGTTTTCCAGTCGGGCCAGAAGCCGGGCGGTGGGACCGAGCGCGGGATCGAGCGCGAGTGCCCGGCGGCAGGCGGCCACGGCTTCGGTTGTGCGTCCAAGGTCGGCGGCCGCCCGGGCGAGGTTCGCCCAGCCGAGAGGTTCCCGCCCATTGAGCTCCGTCGCCCGTGATGCCTCGGCATGCGCTTCGGCGGGCCGGCCGTCCCGACCGAGGATCGCCGCTCGCCATGCATGGGCCCGGGCCGAATCCGTCCGGTCGGGAGCCAGGTCGACGCTCCGGCCGAAGGCCGCAAACGCCTCGTCCGGCCGGCCCTGTTCCACGAGCGCGATTCCCAGCCAGAGCTGGGCCCGGGGGTTGCGGGGCGCCTTGATCGCGGCATCGGACCAGACGGCCAGCAACGACCGGTAGACACGCACCCGCTCGGCGGAGATGGCAGCCAACACCGCGAGGAGCATCAACGTGGGCGCGATGCCGGCCCGCCGGCCCAACCGCGTCGTCGCCCATCCCCGGCCGCCCACCAGGCATGCGATGCCAGCCGCGACCGTGAGCAAGAGCACGAACAGCGGCAGGTACATCCGGTGCTCGACGATCAGGTCGTTCACGGGGATCAGGCTCGACGTCGGCGCCAAGACCGCGAGGAAACCGATCACGGCGAGCGCGGGCCCGGGCAGCCGCCGCGCCGCAGCGACCGCCAGGCCGACCACGAGGGACAGACCGACGACGCCGCACAACCGCGCGACCGGCGACACGACCGGCGTCCAGCCGTAGTCGAAGCACTGGCCCACGGGGAAGGCCGCCAGCCGCAGATAGCGGCCAATCGCAGCCGGTTGCGTGGCGAGGTACTCCCACCTGGTCCACAGCGGTGCCGTCAGTTCCCGATAGACGTCGCGCTGCACCCACACGACCCAGACGGCGATCGCGATCGTCCCCCAGAGCCCCGCGTGCAGGGCCGGACGACTGCGCAGGCCGCGGCCGAGGCCGCGCACCAGTCCCTCCCCCGACGGCTGGACCGCCAACGCATCGAAGAGCAGCACGAGGAGCGGCGCGGCGACGACGGTCTCCTTGCAGAGCATCCCGACGGCGCAGGCGGCGACGGCCGCAGCCTGCCAGCCGACCGGCCGCGGCGCCCGCAGCGACTTCAGGAAGCAGGCCAGCGTAGCGAGGATCGCCATGGCACCGAGGAGTTCGATCCGCTGGTAGATGTAGGCCACCGGCTGCGTCGTGAGCGGGTGCAGCACCCAGGCCGCCGCCGCCAGACCGGCGACCAAACCGGCCTGCCGACGGGTGGAGTGGCAGCCGATCCGCCGGCAGGCGAGGACCGCGGCGCCGACCTGCCATGCCAGAAGGCCGTTGAGGAGATGGATCGCCACGTTGACGGCGTGGAAGCCGAATGTGTCGAGGCCGTGCAGGCTGCGGTCGAGGGCGAACGTATAGGAGGGGAGCGGCCGTTTGGGAAACGGCGGGCCGCCGAACATCGGCACCGTCACCGGCCAGAGCGTCTTCAAGGCGGGATTGTTCTCGATCTCGAAGATGTCGTCGTAGAGGAAGGGGCCGCGGCAGGCCGGTGCGTAGACGACGATCACGGCCGCGGCGACGGCGGAGGCGACGATCGTGGGGAGCATAGGCCACCCCGCAGGAACCCGTCGACCAGCCGGGCCTGCGTCCGCGTCCGCCGCTGTCTCGGGAGTCGTGGCGCGCCGGCCTTTCAACGCGACTCCTCCACCAGGCTGCGGACCTGGGCTGCTTCCTCCATGCGCCCGGCCCGCTCGAGACTGGCGGCAAGTTCGCGGAGCGCCCGTTGCGCCGCTGGATGCCGGGTGCCGAGCCGGCGGCAGTGTTCGTCGCACACCCGTTCCCGGATGCCGATCGCCTCGGCCGGCCGGCCGCGGGATTCGAGAAACGACGCCAGGGAGGCGGCCGCGGCCGTCACATTGTGTTCGTTGGCGGGTTTGGCGGCCTGCGTGTCGAGGACGTGCCGCAGCAGCCGCACCGCCTCGTCGTCGGCGCCCGCCGCGGCCAGGGCCGCCGCCAACGCGGCCCGAGCTTCGAGCGTCGTCTCGTGATCGGCGCCGAAGGAGTCCTCGGCGCGGGCCAGGGCCTCGCGGCCGGCCGTCACGGCCGCAGTGGCGTCGCCCCGCGCCAGGGCCAGCCGCACCGCCGCCGACCGCACCGCCGCCTGCACCCCATGGTCAGCAGGAAGTGCGGCCGCGGCTTCGCTCCCGACTGTGTCGAGGAGCGCCGCCGCCTCGTCGGTCCGGCCCTGGGCGAGAAGCGCTGCCACGAGACCTGCGCCGAGATCGAGACCCGGAGCGGTGGACGCCTTGCCGAGCCGGTGCAACTGTTCGTAGCCGCTGCGGCAGGCCCGCTCCCAGCCGACAAAATCGCCGCGTGCGCAAAGCGTCTGGGCGATCTGCTGGTGGGCGAAGCAGGTCGGCGACCGGTCGGTGGCGACCCGCGCATGTGCCAGTGCACCGTCGACGTCGCCTCGTTCGGCGAGCAGCATGCCGACGAACCAGTTGGCGCGAACGCCGGTGGGATTCTTGGCGAGCACGTCGTGCCACATCGTCCAGCGATCCCGGTAGGTGCGGTTACGGAGGTGGGTCGTCGTGGCGAGGGCGAGGACCACAAGGAGGACCGCACCGACGGCGAGCCGGCGCAGCACCGGCGCGGCGGCTAGTCGCCGATCCGCGCACACTCCCAGGCCCCACGTCCCGCCCGCGACCGCCAGCCCCACGACCGAAGCCAGCGGCAGATACATCCGGTGTTCGACGGCGATGTCCGCGACCGGCAGCAGGCTCGACGTCGGCGCCAGGAGCAGAAAGAACGCGGCCGCTGGGAATCCCCATGGCCGCCGCCGCCAGGCCCCCCACGCCGCGGCACCGACGGCCGCGGCCACGAGCGGCGCCTGCCAGGCGTAGTCGGCCGGAGCATCGGCCAGCGGCCAGTCATGGTCGAGCAGGAGTCCGGACGGCCAGACTGCGAGCCGCAGATAATGCAGGATGACGCCAGCCTGGGTGAGGAGGTAGTCGAGCGGCGGATGGATCGGCCGCCTGAGTTCGGCGTACGACGAGCTTTCGGCAGCCAGCACGGCTGCCAGCACGCACCACGTGGCCGCCAGACAGAGGCAATACCGCCACTGGCGCGCGATCCAGCCGTGCGGACCCGGCTCGGCGAACACGTGAAAACAGAGCGGCACGAGCAGCGGCAGGACGACCGCCGTCTCCTTCGACAGCATGGCCAGACACGCACAGGCGAGCGACGCGGCCAGCCAGCCGCGGCTGCGAGGCCCCGTTGCGGCATCGAACCCGAATCCCTTGACTGCGGTCAGGAGCGTCGCCAGCATGAACACTGCAGAGAGCATCTCGATCCGCTGGTAGACGTAGGTGACCGCCTGCGTCGTGAGCGGATGGACGCCCCAGATCGCTGCCGTTGCGGTGGCCGCCGGGAGGGCGAGCGGATGGAGCCGCTCCGGCAGCCGCGGGCTTGCGAGCACGTGCCGCACGATGCTCAGGAGCAGCAACGACCCGCAGGCGTGGATCAGGATATTCGTCACGTGATAGCCGCGGGGATCGCTCCCCCACAACCGGAAGTCGAGCGCGAACGACAGGTAGGGGAGCGGCCGCGCCGCCAACGTGCGGCCGCCGAACATCGGCACGGTCGGCGGCCAGAGCGTGCGGATCGCCGGATTGGCGGCGATTTCGCCGACATCGTCGTAGACGAACCCCCCGCGCAGGGAGTTCGCGTAGCCGACACCGATCGCCGCGACCACCACGACAAAAGCCACAGGCGGCCACAAAAACCTTCGAAAACCTGGAAACAACCCGTTCATGGGTCATCCTGCGGTCGAAACCGGCGATCCCGGCAAAGCAGCCGAAACCCCATGGTATCCTCATGAACCTTCGGGCGGGGTGCTGCGTACTGCGATCGCGTCCGGTGGACTGGGGGTGGCCGAGGCTCATCGAAAACTCACACACGCCTCATACCGTTTTCATTTCTGGTTCGTAGAACTCTTCGCGTCGATGATGTTTTCGGACCGGGATGTCCCGGCCGAGCACCACGACTCCAACCTGGGAGGTCATCATGACCGTTCGGAATCCAAACAAGGCGGGCTTCACGCTCGTCGAGCTGCTCGTCGTGATCGCGATCATCGGCGTGCTGGCCGCTATCCTGCTCCCTTCGCTGTCTGCCGCCCGCGACTCGGCCAATGCGGCCGCCAGCGCGAGCAATCTCTCCGGCTTCGGCCGCGGCTTCGAGATTACGAAGTCCGAGGACACCGGCGCCCGTTTCTGCTCGTCGGCCTATGACCACATGCGTGACGGCGACATGACGAAGATCGGCTGGGTCGCCGACCTGATCAATGCCAAGGTTTCGAATCCGGGCAAGGCGCTCGATCCCGCCAACCGCAACAAGATCAACGAGAAGTTCGCCGATGCGGCGGGTGCCTCGCAGTCCGGTTCGTTCAACTCGGACCGCTGGTCGACCTACACGAACAGCGCTGGTTCCGCCGTCTCGGCCATGTCGGGCGCCCAGGGCACCTCGTTCTGGGGGTCCTCCAATGGCACGGCTGACGTCTACAACGACGGCTACAACACCAACTACGCGACCTCGTGGGTGTTCGTCCGCGGCGACAACCTTCCCAATGGCTCCGACATCTACAGCGTGAATGCCGATACGGCCGACCCGAACAAGTGCCCGCGCGACGGCGACGGTCCGCTCTCGGCGGATCATCTGGCCAACGCCCTGGCAACGGCTGACCGGATCCCGCTCATGGGTGCGGCCCGGGCTGGCGACGGCAGCGAGTGCACCGTGACAGCCGGCATGGCGACCACGCTCAACAACTTCGTCGATGCCAGCGGTCGCAAGAAGGTGGTGAAGGCGGGCGAGTTCACCGTCGAGTCGTTCACCGACGGCATGTCGGCGACGTTCACGAGTGCCGACATCGGCTCCGGCCAGCGGCACGAGCTCAACGACATCGTCCCGCTGCACAATGCCAAGAAGATCGAAGTCGGCAGCGTCCGGCTCAACGGCGGCGGCTATGCCCAGGTCCTGTTCGCCGACCTGAGCACGCGGCGGGTCAACGACACCGGTGGGTACACCAATGCAGGTGACGGCTACATCGGTGCCTACCGGGCCACCGGCCTGGCGAGTTCTGGTTCCTTCGTGATCAACGGATCGGCGCAGGACGAGATTCGCGATCAGGTCTACGTCGGCTTCGTTCGGCAGGTGCAGACGGCCGGCGGCGGCGGGGTCGAGTGATCCGCCCCGGACGGCCATCGTCCAAATAGAATCGACGATGCCGGGGCCGCCGCAAGGCGGCCCCGGTTTTTTCGCAGGCTTCGCGCCGGGCCGGTCATTCGCGGTCACTCGCAGGGATTTGGAGGCCAGCAGATGTCCACGGCCAGACCCGAAAACGTACCACGGTCCACCAACTGGAAGGCACTCGCCCTGATCGCGGCGCTGGCTGCGAGCGTCGTGTCGGTACGGTTCATGCTCGCCGCGCGAAAGCCGCCCGGCCGCCCACCGGACCAAGTCTGGAATGAGATGCACGACGAGGCCCACCGGCTCATGGCCGGCGGCCAGTTTCTGCCGGCGCAGAAACTGGCCTCGGCAGCGATCCCGCTCGCGATCCAGACGTTCGGCAGCCAGCATCCCACGGTCGCGGAGTCGTTCACCACGCTGGCCATGGTGCTCCACGGGCAGGGCAAGTACGCCGCCGCCGACGAACACTATGCACGGGCGCTGGAGATGCAGATCCGCCTCGACGGACCCCGGAGCCGCGAGGCGGCCGTCGGCGCCGGCAATTACGCGCTCAATCTCCTCAAGCAGGAGCGGTTTGCCGAGGCCAAGCGACTCTTCGACCTGGCCGTGGCGATCGAGGAGCAGGTGGCCGGACCCGATCACGCCGACACGGCACTGGCGCTCAACAACCTCGCGGTCATGTACGACGAGATGGACGACTTCGAGAAGGCCCGGCCGCTTCACGAGCGGGCCCTCGCCATCCGCATCCGCGCTCTCGGCCCGGCCAGCAAAGTCACCGCGGCATCGACGCAGAACCTCGCCGCCAGCCTGAGGCGCGGGCTGGAGCACGGTGCCGTGCCCGCGGCCGATCGCGACGCCCTGCTCGGCCGCGTGCGGCGGCTCTTCCGGCAGGCCTTGGCGGTCCGAGAGCGGCTCCTCGGCACCGATCACCTCGACGTCGCCACGAGCCTCGTCGGCCTCTCGGCCGCGATGCGGCTCTCCGGCGACCTCGACGAGGCCGACCGGCTCGGCCTCCAGGCACTGGCGATCCGCCAGGAGCGGCTCGGCCCCAGGCACGTGGCGACGGCCTCCGCCCTCCACAATCTCGCCCTCATCCGCCAGGGGCAGAAACTTCCCGGCGAGGCCCGCACCTACTTCGCCTTCGCGGCCCAGGTGCGGGAATCGATCCTCGGCCCGAGCCATCACCAGACCCTCGAGACGCTCTCCGACTTCGTCGAGTTCCTGCTCGCCGAGAAGGACTTCGCCGCCGCCGAGGATCCCTGCCGTAAGCTGATCGCCGGGCTGCGCAAGGCGCCGCTGCAGAAGCCCGCCGACCTCCGCGTTGCCTACGACCGGCTCGTCGTCGTGCTTGAGAACACCGACCGGGCGAAGGATACTGAAGTGCTCCGGGCGGAGGCGGAGGATGCGGTGGCCGTCGCGACACGCCGGGCGGCGGAGGCCGAGACGGCTGCCGAGGCCCGGGCGGTCGCCGACCGGGCGGCCGTCGAGGCCCACCTCGCGCGGCCGCAGCCGACGGCAAGGACCGGGGGGATGGAACTTTCCAGGTCCGGCACCATCGCGCCGGCCGACAACGACACACAGCCCGAATGAGCACCGCCTCGCCCCCCGTCGCCGACATCGTGCCCGCTGCCACGGCGGCCGGCATGGATGCGCCACCGGTTCGCGATGACGACGAGTTGGGGCGCCGGCCCGCCGCCACGGCCCTGCGCTGGCAGATCTGGGCCACGCTCGTCGGCGGCACTCTCCTCCTCTGCTCGCTCGTGGCCAGGCTGCTCTGGAAGAACGAGTTCCACCCGGCCGTGCCCGCGGCGGCCGCGGCCATGATGCTCGGCGCGCCGCTGGTGCTGGCGGCGGCCCGCGACCTCGTCCGCGGCCAGGCGGGGATGAACGCGCTGGTGGCCCTGGCCGTGCTCGGTGCGGCCGCCACGGGAAAATACCAGGAGAGCGCGGCGATCGCCTTCTTCATGATCCTCTCGGGCCTGATCGAGAAGCGGACGGCGATCGGCGCCGAGGCGAGCATCGCCTCGCTGATCCGGCTGTCACCGACGAAGGCCCAGCGGCTCGGCGGCCCCGGCGGCGAGGAGCAGGTCGAGGCCCGCTCGCTGCGGGCCGGCGACGTCGTCCGCGTGCGGCCCGGCGACAACATCCCCGCCGACGGCCGGGTCGTCGCCGGCACGAGCACCGTCAACCAGGCCAGCGTCACCGGCGAGTCGCTCCCGGTGGACCGGGACGTCGGCGACGAGGTGTTCGGCGGCACGATCAACCTCACCGGCGTCCTCGACGTCGAGGTCACGAAGGCCGGCGGCGACACGCTCCTCGGCCGCGTCCAGGACCTGATCCTGCAGGCGGAGCGGTCGCGGACGCCGATCATGCGGCTCATCGACCAATACGCCGCCTGGTACACGCCCACGGTCCTGATGCTCGTCGGCGTGGTGCTGTTCTTCGCCCTGCGCAGCGACCCCGACACGGCCTTCGACCGGGCGATCGCCATGCTCGTGATCGCCTGCCCCAGCGCCCTGATCCTCGCCACTCCCACGGCGATGGTGGCCGGCCTGTCGGCGGCCGCCCGGCTCGGCGTGCTCGTCAAGAGCGTGGCCACGCTGGAGGCGGCGCGGAACCTGACGGCGATCGTCTTCGACAAGACTGGCACGCTGACCACCGGCATCCTCACGGTCACCCGCCTCGCCCCCGAGGAGGGCGTGACGCCCGCCGACCTGCTGCGGACCGCGGCGTGTGCCGAGCAGGACAGCCGCCATCCGGTGGCCCGGGCCGTGACGGAGATGGCCCGCAAGGCCCGGCTGTCGCTCGTCCGCCCCGACGCGTTCGAAGAGGTGGCCGGCCGCGGCGTCGCTGCCCGGATCGAGGGCGCCCGGGTGCTCGTCGGCCGCGCGGCATGGCTGGCCGCGCCGGCGACCGGCACCGAACCGGCCGCGGTGGCGGCGATCGATTCGATCCAGGCCTCGAGCGAGGCCGAGGGCCTGAGCGTGCTGTTCGTGGTCCGCGACGGCCGGCTGCTCGGCTGGATCGGCCTCGAGGACAACGCCCGGCCGGAGGCGGCCGAGGCCGTGGACCGGCTGCGCGACCTGGGCCTGAAGCGACTGGTGATCCTCACCGGCGACCGGCGCAGCGTGGCCCGCCGAGTGGCCGAGCAGATGCACTTCAGCGAGTACAAGGCGGAGGTCCTGCCGCACGAGAAATTGGAGATGGTGGACGAGCTCAAGGCCGCCGGTCACCGCGTCGCCGTGATCGGCGACGGCGTCAACGACGCCCCGGCACTCGCTGCCGGCGACATCTCGATCGCCATGGGAGCGGCGGGGAGCGACGTGGCGATCCATTCGGCCTCCATCGCGCTCATGAACTCGAACCTCAACCGCGTGCCGTTCCTCGTCGAGCTGTCGCGGCGGACGATCGCCGTCATCCGGCAGAACCTCGTGATCGGCGGCCTGTTCATCGTCGTCTTCCTGTCGCTCGCCGGGGCGGGCTACGTGTCGCCGGTGATGGCGGCGGCCCTGCACATCGCCAGCGGCCTGATCGTGGTCTTCAACTCGGCCCGGCTCGTCCGCAGCGGCGAGGAGATCGAGCAGGCCGAGGCCGACCGGCTCGCAGCCGTCGCCGACCGGGCCGGCTGATGGCCGGCCGCACGGCCGCGACGGGGCAGGCGACCGTCAGTCGGCGCCGGGAAGATTTTCCAGATCGAGCAGGTCCTTGGCCCGGCCCGCGGCCCGCTTCATCCGTCGGACCCAGGAGAGCGACGCGAACCGGACGCCGTCCACCTCGACGGCTGTCTCCCAGACGGATGCCACGGGCTCGTGGGGAAATCCCGGGACGTAATCGAACAGGTCGAGAAACCCGAACTTCGTGCACAACATCATCAGGTGGTTGGCCCGGAGGAACGATTCGTTGACGGGATGCAGGCGTTCGACGCCCGTCGCCGGGTCGATCTCGTTCCCGATGGATGCGGCATCTATTTCCCGGAGGGCGGCCAGCAGGCGGGTCTCGGCCTCGGCCGACCGCATCCAGAGCAGGTCGGTGTCCTCGGTGGCGCGCAGCACGCCGTGAACGTTCACGGCGTGGCCGCCGATGACGACGAACGGCACGCCGTGCCGGATGAGCACCCGCAGCAGGCGCAGATCAGGTGCCATCGCCGTCTCCCGCCGGCGGTCGGACGCCGGACCGAGCCTTGAAATTGCGGCTCCGGAAATGGGCCAGGCCCGGCGGATGCGCCTGCAGCGCCGCCCACGACCGATCGACGAGCTCCTGCATCGCCGCCAGGCGGTCGCGCGGAGCGAGGGCTAGGAACCGCGCCCGCTGCATGCGGTCACGCGGGCCGAGATCGGGGGCGGCGGAGGACTGGCCGGCATCGGGCATGGTGCGATTCTACCGTGCGCCGGCCCGGCGCGGGCCTCAGCCCACGTCGCGGCGCTGAAAGAGGATCACGGCACCGGACAAGAGCGCGGCCACCATGCACAGGCCGTAGAGCGTCACGCTGGCGAAGTAGCGGCCGCTGATGGCGTGCCCCTGGGTGAGCGCGTCGGCCGGCCAGAAGAACTGCAGGTTCGGCACCGCCAGGTAGACGGGGAGGAGCGACCGCTCGAGCGGCGCGGCGTCGGCGGCCAGCGATCCGCCGAGGAAGTACTCACTGACCAGGCCCATCAGGAACGCCCCCACGCAGACGAGCAGGGTCAGCACCTGGCCGAGCCGCGTCGAGGCGGCGATCGCCACGGCCGAGAGGACGAGGATCGCCTCCAGCACCATCGCCAGGCCGATGAGCAGCTGCGGATTGACGTCGGTCCGCGGGTCCTGGAAGTGCCACGTCCGATCCACGACACTGACGATCGCGAGGGCGAGCGTGAAGGCGACACCGAGGCAGGCCGCGAGCGTCGAGGGGAACGGCCGGCGGTAGAGATAGTTGAGCAGCCCGGCCACGGCGAGGGCCAGGCCGCCGGCGAGCAGGCCGAACGTCAGCACCGGCCCGTCGAAGACCTCGCCGCGGCCGACGCCGAACTGCACCCGGTGCCGGACGGCGAGGAGGAACACCGCGGAGAGCACCCAGTAGGCCAGCCCGATCGCCGCGCAGACACCGAGATACTTCCCGACCACGACCGCCCAGCGCGGCACCGGCTTGCTGACGACCGTGAGCACCGTGCGGTTCTCGATCTCGCGGGCGAGCACCCCGGAGGCCGTGAAGGCGGCGAGCAGCAGCCCGGCGATGAACAGGGTACTGAGGCCGAGGTCGACGAGCAGCTTGTCGTCCTGGCCGAGGGAGAAGGCGGCCAGGTTGACGTTCAGGACGAGGGCCAGGATGCCCCCCAGCACCACGACGACGTACACCGGCTGCCGGATCGACTCCAGGAACCCATTGCGGGCGATCGTCACGAGCGGCATTGGCACCCCTCCAACCGCGGGCCGGGCGTTTCCGAGCCTACCCCGGACCCGGCGGGTTCACGGAAATCTCATCATTGAAAGGGTATCATCGGGTCATGCCATCGCCAGCCGACCAGACGACCTACCGCACCGCCACCACCGCGGCCATCGCCGGGCTCGTGATCCAGCTCCTGCTCGCCGTGGCGACCGGGCTGATCGGCGTGTGGGCGGCAAGCCCGGCGATCCAGGCCGTGGCCTGGCACATGCTCGGCGGCCTGCCGATCTGGGTGATCCTCGCCCTCGTGCACCAGCAGCATCGGGCGGAGCGGACCGAGGCGCTGGCGGCGGAAAAGCTCTCCGCGAAGGACGCGACGACGGCGGCGATCTTCGGCGACACCAGCGACGAGCTGCAGCTCGCCCGTAGCCGGCTCGACCGGCTCTACGCCTGGGGGCTGCCGGGCGTGAGTTTCGCGGTGGCCGCCTACCTGATCGGCGTCGGGGCCTGGCTCCTGTGGCGCGTGGCCGGCCGTCCTGCCGACGCCGTGATCCCGACGATCGCGCCGGACTGCAACCCGGTCGGGCTCCTGTTCGCGTCCGGCGGCGTGGCCTTCGTGGCGTTCGTGGCCGCCCGGTGGATGAGCGGGTTCTCCCGCGTCCGCGCCTGGCAGTTGCTGCGCGGCGGCGCCAGCTACCTGATGAGCTGTTTCGTGCTCGCCACTGTGATCTTCGGCGGCGCGGCGATCGCGGCGATCGTCGGCGACCGCGGGCTGTTCGCCTGGCTGGCCGGCGCGATCCCGGTGCTGATGATCCTCGTCGGCGCCGAGATCCTGCTCACGGGCCTGCTCTCGGCCTACCGGCCGCGGCGGCCCGGCGAGATCCCGCGGCCGGCGTTCGACAGCCGCGTGCTCGGCCTGCTCACGGCCCCCGACTCGCTGGGCCAGGTCGTGGGCGAGTTGATCAACTACCAGTTCGGCGTCGAGGTGTCGCGGAGCTGGGCCTTCCGGCTCCTCGGCCGGGCGCTGACACCGTTGACGATCTTCGGCGGCCTCGTGCTCCTCGCCCTGTCGACCCTGGTGATCGTCGGCCCGGACGAGCAGGGGGTGATCCTGCGCTACGGCGCCCTGGAGCGGGCGCCGCTTCCGCCGGGCCTCCACTTCAAGCTTCCCTGGCCGGTGGAAACGGCTGCCGTCTATCCCACCGGCAAGGTCCTCCAACTGACCGTGTCGAGCGATCTCCTCGGCCGGCCGAAGGCCGCCGACGCGCTGCTCTGGACCGGCGGCGACGACAAGACGGCGACGATGGGGGTGGAGTACTTCCTCTGCGGCCCGGAGGCTGAGGCGGCCGCCGCCGGGGGCATGGCCCTGGTGATGGCCGACGTCATCGTGCAGTACCGGATCGGCGACCTCGTCCGCTTCCTCGAGGGCTCGTTGGCCCCGCGCGAGGCGATCTCGGTGGTGACGCAGCAGGAGGTGGGCCGCGCCTTCTCCAGCCACGGCATCGACGCCCTGCTGTCCGCCAACCGGACCGCGCTGGGAAAGGGGTTGCGGGAACGGATCCAGGAGCGGCTCGACGGAATGGGGCTGGGCTTCGAGATCGTCGACGTCGCGATCACCGCGCTTCAGCCGCCGGCGGGGCAGGTGGCCCGGGCGTTCCATCGCCAGATCGGTGCCCAGCAGCACCGCGAGACGCTCATCCAGGACGCGGGCAAGTCGGAGATCGGCACGCTCGCCCGGGTGGCCGGATCGGTGGAGCGGAGCCGGCAGATCGACCGCGCCATCCAGGAGCTCGACCGGCTCCGGCAGGGGGCCGCCGGCACCGGCCCGGCCGACCCGCGGGTCGTGGCGCAGGAACTGGAGATCGAACGGCTCCTGGGGGAGGCCCGCGGCGAGGCGGCCGAACGGATCCACGCCGCCCGTGCCTACCGGTGGCGGCGGGCGGTCGGTGAACTCACCGCCCGCGGCCGGTTCGCCGGCGAGATGCTCGCCTTCCAGGCGGCCCCCGGCTATTACCGCACCCGCCGCTACCTCGACGTCCTCGCCGAAGGGCTCGCCGGCCGCCGCAAGCTCGTCATCGCCGGTCCCAAGGGGGACCTGCCGGTGCTGGAAATGGACCTCTCCGAGCCGACATCCGCCATCGAATCGCTCATCGGGGAGTGAGCCCCCGACGCCTTCAGGACCGAAACCATGAAGAACTCGTTCACCGTCCTCGTGGGGATCGTCGTTGTCGCCGCCCTGCTGTCGTACATGTTCCTGTACCAGGTGCGGTACGACCAGGTGGCCGTCCGCACGACCTTCGACCGGGCCGAGGAGGGGAGCGTGCAGTCGACGCCCGGGCTCAAGTGGCGGCTCCCGTGGCCGATCCACAAGGTCACGCACTATTCCAAGCGGCTGCAGCTGCTCGAGGACACGATCGAGGAACTGCAGACGGCCGACGGCAAGAGCGTGATCGTCAAGACGTACCTGACGTGGCGGATCGTCAATCCGCTGGACTTTTACAGGTCGCTCAAGGACCCGGCCGAGGCCCAGCGGCAGCTGGCCAGCAAGCTGCGGTCGATCCGCAGCGTGATCAGCAAGTACCGGCTCGACGAGCTCGTCAATCTCGACCGCGACAAGATCCGGCTCTCGGCGATCGAGGACGAGCAGAAGGCCGAGCTCGAGCAGGCGCTCGCCCAGTCGGGCTACGGCCTGAAGGTGGAGAGCGTCGGCATCTACAAGATCGTGCTCCCGGAGGCGACGACCCAGAAGGTCTTCGAGACGATGATCAAGACCCGCGAGCGGCTCAGCGAGAACGCGCTCCAGGAGGGGCAGGCCCAGGCCTCGGCGATTCGCAGCGAGGCGGAGAGCGCCCGCGACCGGATCCTGGCCTTCGCCGAACGCCGCGCCCAGACGATCCGCTCGCAGGGGGACCGCGAGGCCGCCAAGGAGTACCAGAGCTTCGCCGCCAACGAGGAGTTCGCCATCTTCCTGCGCAAGGTCGAGGCCCTGAAGAAGATGCTCGACCACAACACGACGTTCGTGCTCTCGGCCGACAGCCTCGGGATCCTCGACTGGTTCAACCGCGACCCCGGCCAGTCGGCCCCCGCTGGCAGCGCCGCCCCAGCCGGGCCGGCGGCCGGTCGCCCGGACACGAGGCCCTGACCGCCATGCAGCCCACCCCGCACGACATTCCCCGGGCCCGGCTCGCCGCCCCGCAGGACGCGGCCGGCGCCGGCGACCGGCTCGACCCGGCCCAGCAGTCGCTCGCCGACGCGCTCAAGGTGAGTTTCGGGATCCTCCGCCTGGCGCTGGCCGCGCTGCTCGTGGCCTGGCTCTTCAGCGGCACGTTCAGCGTCGGCTCCAACGAGCGGGCGGTGCGACTTCGGTTCGGCGAATACGTCGGCGCACCGGGGGAACAGGTGCTCGACCGCGGCACCTACCTCGCCGCCCCGTTCCCCATCGAGCAGGTGATCAAGGTCGACACACGGCCCGTGACCATCGATCTCGACAGGGAGTTCTGGTTCGAGCCCCAGGAGGGCTTGGGGGCGACGTCGCGGGAGGGGCTGCGGGCCGGACGGGCGGGGCCGCTGAACCCGGTCCGGGATGGGTCGCTCCTCACCGGCGACATGAACATCGCCCACGCCCGCTGGAAGACCACGTACCGCGTCGTCGATCCAGTCGCCTACATCACCAACGTCGGCCAGCCGAAGCTTGCCGAGAGCCTCGTCCGCTGCGCCATCCAGCAGGGGATCGTGCAGGCCGTGGCCCAGTTTCCCGCCGACGAACTGCTCAAGGGCATCGTCAACCGGGAGACGGCCGTGGGGATCGCCCAGCGCCAGCTCGACGACATGCAGACCGGCCTGGCGATCGACGCCCTCGTGCTCGACCAGGTGACGCCGCCGCTGGCGGTCGTGGCCAGCTTCGAGGCCGTCACCACGGCGGAGAGCCAGCGGTCGCAGCTCATCGTCACGGCCCAGCAGGACCGGGCGCGGATCCTCGGCGAGACGGCGGGCGAGGCCGCCGACGGGCTGCTGGCGCTCCTCGCCGCCTACGAGCGGGCCGGCGAGACCAGTTCCCCCGCCGACGTCGAGGAGGTGGACCGGCAGCTCGACGAGGCCCTGTTCTCGCTCCGGGTCGGTCCCGCCCGGGTCGGCGGCGCCGTGGCCCGGACGGTGAACGCGGCGGCGACCTACCGCACCCAGGTCGTGGAGCGGGTCAAGGCGGAGCGCGAGGCCTTCGAGCGGCTCCTGCCGCAGTTCCGGTCCACGCCGCAGATCATCTACTCCCGGCTGTGGTCCGACGCCCGCGAGGCGATCCTCACCGGCGACGTGGAGACGTTCTACACCCCGGCCGGCCAGAAGGCCTTCAAGATCAACCGCGATCCCGAGATCGCGAAGCGCCGGCAACAGGAACAGCTCAAGGCCCTGAAGCAGGAGCAGAAGGACAAGGAAATCCAGCGCCAGTTGAAGTAGCGGCCCGCGCCGCCAGGAACCGCACCGGAAACGCAGATGACCTCCAGCGCAACGCTCGCTCCCACTCCCGACGTGCCGGCCGCGGACGGGGTCGACATCAAGTGCGTCGGCCTCGTGAAGACGTTCCGCGACTTCTGGATGCGGCCCCGCGTCCGGGCCGTCGAGGGCGTCGACCTCGAGGTGCGCCGCGGCGAGGTGTTTGGGCTGCTCGGCCCCAACGGCTCGGGCAAGAGCACGACGATCAAGATGCTCCTCGGCCTGCTCACGCCCACGTCGGGCAGGATCGCCGTCCTCGGCCGCCGACCCCGGCATGTGCAGACGAAGAAGTTCATCGGCTACCTGCCGGAGGAGAGTTATCTCTACCGCTTCCTCTCCGCCCGCGAGACGCTCGACTTCTACGGCCGGCTGTTCCGCATCCCGGCGGCGATCCGGCGCGAGCGGGTCGACATGCTCCTCTCGATGGTCGGCCTGGAGGCCGTCGAGCACCGGCCGGTGGGGGAGTTTTCCAAGGGGATGCAGCGGCGCGTCGGCCTCGCCCAGAGCCTGATCAACGATCCGCAGCTCTTGATCCTCGACGAGCCGACCAGCGGCATGGATCCGATCGGCGCCCGGCAGATCAAGGACGTGATCGCCAGCCTCGCCGCCCGCGGCAAGACGATCCTGCTCTGCACGCACCTGCTCTCCGACGTCGAGGACCTGTGCAGCCGGGTCGCCATCATGTACGGCGGCAAAGTGCGGGCCGAGGGGACGATCGACCAACTCCTCCAGGAGGAGCACCTCACCAGCCTGGAGACCGACTCCCTGCCCGCCGATGCGCTTGCGGAAGTCCGGGCGGTGCTCGAGCGACGCGGGCTGGTGATCAAGTCGGTCGCCCAGCCCCGGCGCCGGCTCGAATCGCTGTTCCTCGAGATCGTGGACCGGGCCCGGAAGGAGGGCCTGCAGACCAGCGGCGCCCGGAACGGCGGCGCCATCGCCGGCTTCCTCCGTCCCGACGCCGCTGCGGAGCGGGCGGCTGAAGCCGACGGGGGCGCGGTCCTCGAGCAGCTCACGGCCCGGCCTACGATCGGTGGTGGGTCCGCCAGCGCCAGTCCGGCCCCCGCCTCAGTCAACGCTACCCCGCCTGCCGAAGCCGATCCACTCGCGCGCCTTACGGCGGCCCAGCCGGCGGGGCCGGGCGGGTCCACGCCGGAGACCGCGCCGCCGGCTGCCGTCGATCAGGGCATGCTCGACAGCCTCGTGAGGAAGCCCTAGGGCATGGCAGTGGACAGGCGGGAATCGTCGGCTGTCGGGATCGCAGCCCGGCCCGGGGACGACTGGCGGTCGTTGCTCGTCGCCGGCGCCGGCGCCGCGGCGCTGGCCTTCGTCGGCGCGTTCGCGGCGCGGCTGCTTCTCGCCCAGGGGGCGCCGACGGCGGCGGCCGTGGTCCACGGCTGCTCTGCCATCGGCGTTCTCGCCGTCTCGTTCCACACCCTCTTCGCCCGGGCCACGACGGCGGCGGTGTTCGCCACCGGGGTCGTGCTCGCATTCCTGGTCGGCGGCGGACTGCTCGCCGAGGCGGCGGCGCGCTGGCTCGCCCCGGCGGCCGGCGCCGTGCTCGAGCTCGCCGCCGGCGCGGGGACGATCTGGTGGACCCGGCGCATGTTCGCGGCGGCGCCCCGGCAGCGGTTCAGCGCCACGGCGCTGGCCGCCGTGGCGGCGGTCGCGAGCCTCGTCTGGTTCGCATGGCGCCGCGAATGGTTCGGCACGGCGCTGGCCCTCGGCGGGATGGCCGTCATGGGCTGCGGCTTCCTCGTCGGCCTCGCCCTGCTCCGCGGGCTGCTCGTCCTGCCGGGGGGCGTTCCCGCCGTTGCCCGGACGATGCTCGACGAGGCGATCCGGATGCGGGTGGCGCTGGTCCTCGTCGTCCTGCTCCTCGTCAGCCTGCCGCTCCTGCCGCTCCTGCTCGATCCCGGGGAGCGGCTCGAATACCGGCTGCAGTTCCTGCTCTCCTGGGCCCTCGGCGGCACGGGAATGATTCTCGGCATTCTGACCGTGCTGCTCGCCTGCGGCAGCGTCTGCGGCGACATCGACACCAACCGCATCCACATGACCCTCACCAAGCCGATCACGAGGCTCGAATACCTCGTGGGCAAATGGCTTGGCCTCGTGCTCCTCAACCTGCTGCTCGTGACGCTCGCCGGTGCGGGCATCTACACGTTCGTCCGGCTCCTCGCCCGGATGCCGGCCGGTGCGGAAGACAGGGCGGCGGTCACCGCCAACGTCCTCACCGCCCGGCGCAGCGTCCTGCCGGGACACCCGCGCGGCGCGGCCTTCGAGGCCGACATCGCCGCCGAGATCGACCGGCTGCGCCGCGACAACCCGGACTTCTTCAAAAGCGGCGATCCGGGGATGCAGCGCGGCCGGATTCGCCAGGAGCTCGTCTGGCAGTGGCACACGGTGACCGCCGACAACGAGGGGGTGTTCGTGTTCCGGGGGCTCGGCGAGGCCCGCCAGCGCGGCGCCGCGCTTCAACTCCAGCTCAAGCCGCATGCCGACAACGTCGCACTCGACAAGGCGGAGGTCAGCTTCGCCCTCTGGCTCAACGACCGCCCCTATCCGCTCGTCGCCGGCCGGCACCAGCCCTACACGCTCGCCAGCCGCACGCTCCACACGCTCACGCTGCCGACCGCGGAGATCGACGAGGCCGGGGAACTGAAGGTCCGCATCGCCAACCGGAACGCGATTCCCCCGGGCGAGAAGGTGCCGACGAGCATCAACTTCTCCCCCGGCCGCGGGCTCCGCGTGCTGTATGCGGCGGGGGGCTTCGAGGCCAACTTCCTACGCGGCCTCGTGGAGATGTGGCTCAAGCTCGTGACGATCGCGGCCGTGGGCGTGGCCGCCGCGGGCTGCCTCGGTTTTCCCGTCGCCGCCCTGCTCGGGCTGATGACCTTCGTCGCGGCCAGCGGCGGCGGCTTCCTCGGCAACGCTGTCGACATGTACACCGGCCTGGATGCGGCCGACGCCACGCTCGCGTCGATGCTCCGGCTGCGGGCGGGTGTGTTCCGCGACTTCATCGCCGCCGGGGAGATCTGGGAGGCCGTGAAAGTCGTGATGGCGATCGGCGGGGAGCTGTTTCTGGCAGTCGTCCCGTCGTTCGCCCGCTTCGACGGCGTGACCAGCCTCGCGACGGGCATGCGGATCGGCACCGGCCTGCTCGTCGAGTGCCTGCTCCGGCTCGGCGTCGTCGCGCCACTGGCGATCGGCAGCCTCGGCTGGGCGGTGTTCGAGCGCCGTGACCTCGTCCGCTCCTCATCCTGACGGGAACTCCACGCCGATGCACGACACCTCCGCCCCCCGCGCCCGCGGCGCAGCCGCACCGACGGCCGGCGCACCGCTGGCCGGCGGCGACGGCCTGGCGCAGGCCGTGGCCACGGCCCTGCTCGTCGCCAGCCTCGTCGGCGCCGGCTTCACGGCCCGGACGGTCGCCCGGCAGCGTGACGCCCTGCAGCTCGTCGTCTCGCGCGAGGCGGCCGGCGGCATGCCGCCGCACGTGGCCCTGGCGACGGCCGCCCTGGGGACGTTCCGCGGCCTGGCCGTGGACGTGCTCTGGATCCGGGCCGACGAGCTGCAGAATACCGGGCAGTACTTCGAGGCCCAGACGCTGGCCCAGTGGATCACCGCTCTGCAGCCCCGGTTCCCCCAGGTCTGGAACTTCCAGGCCCACAACCTGGCCTACAACATCTCCGTCGCCTCCGACGTCAATTCCGAGCGCTGGGGCTGGGTCGATCGCGGCATGCAGCTCTTGCGCGACCAGGGCATCCCGCTCAATCCCAGCGCGCCGCAGCTCTATGACATGCTGGCCTTCATCCTCCACCACAAGGTCGGGGGCCGGATCGACCGCGCGCACTGGTACTACAAGGCCCGCGTGGCCGCCGACATGCAGGAGGTGCTCGGCGACATGGCCGGCGGCAAGACGACCGCCGAGGCCCTGGCCGCCTTCCGGCGCGTCGCCGACGCGCCCGCCGACCTCGAATCGACTGCCGCCAGCCGGGCGGACCTCCGCGACCTGCTGGCCCTACTCGCCGCGCATGGCGCCGCCCCCGACGAGGACTTCCTGCGCATGCTCGGCCGCGTGATCATGGCCGAGGGCTCCCGCGACGGTGGCATCCTCTACGGCCGCGGCTTTCCCGCGGGCACGAACCGGCCCTTGGTCCTCGCCATCCGCAAGCAGCCGGAGCTCGCCGCGCCGCTCTTCGAGCTGCTCATCCCCCACCTTCAGAAGCGGGTCCTCGCCGACCGCTTCCGCATGGATGCCGGGCGGATGCTGGCGCTCATGGAACGCTACGGCCCACTCGACTGGCGGCACTACGACGCCCAGAGCATCTACTGGTCCGAGCAGGGGCTGGAGGTGAGCCGGCGCCGGCTGCGCCGCGACGAGATCAACGAGCTGCTCATCGTCCGCAGCCGGCTGGCCGCGATCGCCGAGTTGATGCGGACCGGTCGCGTCGAGTACGACGGCGTCACCGACCGCATCGACCTCCTCCCCGACCCGCGGTTCATCGCCGCCTACGAGCGTGCCATCGACGAGGTCAAGGAACTGATCGACGCCACGGGGGGCTTGTCGGCGGCCGGCTTCGCCCCCGCGGAATTCGCCGACTTCACCAGGGCCTATGAGCGGTTCCTCAACGAGGCGGTCGTGCTCGCCTTCCTCTACGGGGACGAGCGCAAGGCCGCCGAGTGTTTCCGCCGACTCGTGCTCCTGGCCCGCGAGCAGGGCATGGCCGACCAGCCGATCTATCGCGAGTCGCTGGAGACGTTCGTGACGCTGCGGCTGGCCGACGTGCTCAAGCTCGACCTGAACAAGATCCGCGAATTCGTCGACGGCATGGTGCAGCGGGCCCTGCTCGACGGCCTCGCCAAGGGGCGACTCGACGTCTTCAACCGGTTCGTCGGCCTGGCCTACAAGCTCCACGAACGGCACCAGGGATCGGCCAGGACCGGCCCCAAGGTGGTCCTCGACCCCAACAAGCTGGGCTCGTTCGCCGATCTGTTCGCCACCAGCTTCGAGGGCATGATGCGGCAGGGATCGGGACCGGTGCTGGAACGGGCCCGGATCTGGTCGCTGGCGCCGGACGAACTCAAGCAGCGGACCTGGAAGGCGCTCCAGAAGCCGCTCACGGAGCAGGCAGTGGCAGCCGGTCTCGACCCCGCCCGGGCGTTTCCCGCCCCGCCGGGCACGGATGTCGAACAGGAACCGGCCGATGGCGCGCGGTCGTCCGGTTCCGCCGACGAAGCCGGCGGCAGCGGCTCCCCGGCCGGGAAAGGCATGACTTCACGATGACCATGGCCGATCCGGTGTTTCTCGACCACGCCTCGGCGACGCCGCTGCGACCGGAGGTGGCCGACGCGATGGCCCGCGCCGCGGGTGACGCCTGGGCGAACCCTTCGAGCCAGCACGCGGCCGGGCGACGCGCGAAACAGGTCCTGGAAGAGTGCCGCGAACGGATCCTCGCCCTTGTCGGGGCACGCAGCACGGGGAGCAGACGCGATCGGCTGGTGTTCACCAGCGGCATGACCGAGGCCAATCGTCTTGCAATCCTCGGCATGGCAGCCGGCCACAGTGGCTGCATCGCCTCGTCCGCCCGAGACCACTCCAGCGTCCGGGGGACGGTGCGGGAACTTGGGGACCGCGGCTGGCGGGTTTTCGAGCCTCCGCTCGACGGCCGTGCCGCAATCGCGGTGGGCTGGTCGTTTCCCGCGGACGCGCCGGGACCGAGAATCCTCTGTCTCACGCTCGTCTGCGGCCAGACCGGCACGGTCGAACCACGCATCGCGAACCCTGCGAACGACGGCGCGAACGCCGTCTTCCTCCATGCGGACGCCGCCCAGGCGCCGCTCTGCCATCGCGTGTCGTTCTCGGAAGCGGGTTTCGCCACGCTGGCAATCGCGCCATGCAAATTCGGTGGACCACGGGGGATCGGGGCGACCATCGTCCGGGCCGGCATCCCGTTCGCGGGCCTCGTGCCCGGACCGCAGGAGTCTGGGCTCCGCGGCGGAACGGAGGCCGTGCTCTTGGCCGCGGGCTTCGCCCGCGCCCTGGAGATCGTCGTCGCCGAACGTGCCGCAGTCGCCGAGCGGATCGGCCGGCTCCGCGACCGGCTGGAAGCGGGAATCGTGGCCGCGGCCCGGACCGCGGGGATACCCGCGCGGGTCGTGGCCGATGCAGGACACAGGGCGACCAACCTCCTCGTGGTGACGTTTCCCGGGATCGACCGTCAGGCATTCGTGATGGCGGCCGACCTCCAGGGAGTGGCGTGCGCAAGCGGCACGGCCTGCGCGAGCGGTTCGAGCGAACCAGCACCGGCACTGGCGGCCCTCGGCCTGGAAACGGAACCCGCCCGCTCCGCGGTGCGTTTCAGTTTCGGCACATCCTCCTCGGCGACGGATGTCGACCGTGCGGTGACACGTTTGGAACAGGTCTTCACCCGGCTCAAGCCGCACCCGGGATCGTGACGTCGGACTGTCGATCCATCGTCGGCAGGCTGGCGATGCACGACGTCGCACGGATTCGACCCAACACCAGACGCCGGACAGCGTTTCCTCCGACGCTGATGAGACCTCGACATGGCCTCTTTACGAACGTTCCTTGTCCACGTTCCCGCCCCATTCCGACCGGCCGTGGCCACCGAACCGACACGGCAACGACACCGAACAAACTCGTTCAGGACACCAAACCCCGGCATTCCGGCCGGTTTCCACCGAATGGATCATTGGGTGGCAATTCCTCCTATTCTTGCTGTGCCTTCTGATTCATTTCTGTTCTCCCAAATCAAATTACTTCTTTGAATAGAAAGTGCAGCCGAGCCGGCCGACACCCTCCACGTCGGCTCGTGTACACAGACCGTTGCCCCAGACGCCTTGTCGGAGTGGTCCCAGAAGGCGACAAACCCGGCCATCCGCGGCCATTTTCCCCAGGGATTTATCGGGTACAGTAGGGGCTTGGTTCCGCTCCCTGTGGGCCACCGAAACCGACCGCGCATTCCCGAGGACAACAGGTTCCCATGAAGGTCCGTTGCACGAGAGAACCGTTGCTGGCCGCGCTGCAAAGTGCCGCGGCGGTGGTGCCGGCGCGATCCCCGAAACCCGTGCTTGCGAGCGTGAAGTTCGAGGCTGCCCGGGACGAGGCGGTGCTCTCCGCGACCGATCTCGAGATCGGAATCAGGATCGCCGTCGAGGGGGTGGAAGTGGCCGCTCCGGGCGCCGTCCTCTTGCCGAGTGGCCGGCTCTCCGCCATCGTTCGCGAGAGCGGCCCGGGCACCGTGTTCGACATCCACAGTGATGGCACGGCAACCGTCGTCAAGGCGCCGCGGAGCGAGTTTCGGCTCCCGGCGGAGGATCCGCTCGAGTTTCCCGCCGTCGCCACGTTTCCCGTCGACGCCTGCTTCGAGATCACGTCGCAATTGGCCCGGGAGGTCGTCCGCCGGACGGTGTTCGCAACCGACAACGAGTCGAGCCGCTACGCGCTGGGGGGCGTGCTCGTCGAACTCAGCGGGGAATCGGTGATCGCCGTCGGCACCGATGGCCGACGGCTGGCGAAGATGGAGGGACCGGCCAAGGTTCAGGGGGGAAGCCCGCCGCCGGCCCAGCCGATCGTGCCGGCCCGGGCGATGCAGCTCATCGAGCGGTGTCTCGGCTCCGCCGACGTGCCCGTGCAGATCGCCCCCCGACAGAACGAGATCCTCGTCAGGATCGGTGGGACGACGATATCGTCGCGGCTCGTCGATGGTCGGTTTCCGCGCTGGCGGGACGTGTTCCCGGACCGGCCCGAGGCGGCGCGTGTCGCACTCGTCTGCGGCCCGCTGATGGCCGCCGTGCGGCAGGCCGCGATCGTGACCAGCGAACAGTCGAAGGGGGTCGATTTTTCATTCGAGAGCGGCCAACTCGTGCTCTCGGGCAGGTCGGCCGAGAGCGGCGAGAGCCGCATCGAACTGCCGATCGATCATGCCGGTGCGCCCGTGCGGATCAAGCTTGATCCACGGTTCATGGTCGAGTTCCTGCGCGTCCTCGACGCGGCCACGACGGTGACAGTGGAACTGACCGACGCCCAAAGCGCCTGCGTCTGCCGTACGGACGACGGCTACGGCTACGTGATCATGCCCTTGGCGGCCGACTGACCGATCCCGGGAACGACCGCATGGCAGCCACCCCGTCCCGCCCAGCCGTTCCGTCCGGACCGACGTCGATCGGCCGGCTCATGTCGCGGCTCATGGCCCGGACGGGCTACGACCGGGAACTGGCGACGCAGGGGTTGGCCGACGCCTGGCGGCAGGCGGTCTCCGGTCCGCTCCGTGACGGCTCGCAGCCGGGACTGGTGCGGCGTGGCGTGCTCGAGGTGTTCGTGAGCCATTCGGCGCTGGTGCAGGAACTGGGCTTTCAGAAGCGCGACGTGCTCGCCCGGCTCGCGGAGCTGGTGCCGGCCGCCGGCATCAGCGACGTCCGCTGTCGGCTCCAGGCCGACGCGGGCCGACGAGACTGAGGGAGGATTGCGATGGCAGACGAGTCGAAGCAGCAGGAATACACCTCGGCCGACCTCAAGCACCTCTCCGACCGGGAGCACGTGCGCGAGCGGTTCGGGATGTACATCGGCGACAATACCAGCCGCGGGCTCCATCACCTGGTCTACGAGGTCGTGGACAACTCGATCGACGAGTGCATGGCGGGCCATGCCCGGCACGTCTCCGTGACGGTGAACGTGGACGGCAGCGTGACCGTCGAGGACGACGGCCGCGGCATACCCGTGGACCGCCATCCGCAGCTCTCCGAGGAGATGGAGCGGGACGTCTCCACGCTCGAGGGCGTGATGACGGTGCTCAAGTTCGGGGGCAAGTTCGAGAAGGGGGCCTACCAGACGTCGGGCGGCCTGCACGGCGTCGGCGTCACGGTCGTCAACTTTCTCTCCGAGTGGTGCGAGGTCGAGGTCTCGCGGCATGCCCAGGTCTGGCAGCAGGAGTACCAGCGCGGCGAGCCGACCGGCCCGGTGCGGACGATCGGCAGCACGACGCGGACGGGCACGAAGACGACCTTCAAACCCGATCCACAGATCTTCCCGCAGACGAAGTTCTCCTGGGACGTCCTCTCGCGCCGGCTCCGCGAACTGGCGTTCCTCAACTCGGGCGTGCGGATCGGGTTTTCCGACGCCGCCGGCGGCAACAGCGAGGAGTATTTCTACGAGCGCGGCGTCGAGGAGTTCGTCGAGCATCTCAACAAGGCCAGCGACGCCGTCCACGCCGACGTGATCACGATCAAGGGAGAGGCCGAGGGTGTGTCGTGGGACATCGCGCTCCAGTACACCGGCGAGTACACGGAGAGCCTCCACAGCTACGTCAACAACATCTCGACGACCGAGGGGGGGACGCACGTCTCCGGGTTCCGCGCGGCGCTCACCCGTGCGCTCAACGCCTACGGCAAGAAGACCGGGCTCTACAAGGACCTGATCCCAACCGGCGAGGACGTCCGCGAAGGATTGACGGCCGTGATCAGCGTCCGCGTCCCGCATCCTCAGTTCGAGGGGCAGACCAAGACGAAGCTGGGCAACGGCGAGGTCGAGGGGATCATCAACTCCGCCGTCGGTGATTTCCTCGGGAAGTACCTCGAGGAGAACCCGAAGAGCGCCAAGGCGATCGTCCAGAAGGGAGTGCTCGCCGCGGAGGCCCGCGAGGCCGCCAAGAAGGCGAAGCAGCTCCTCCGCGAGCGCAAGGGGGCGCTGTCCGGCGGTGGCCTGCCGGGCAAGCTCCGCGACTGCACCAGCCGCGACGTCGAGCGGTGCGAGTTGTATCTGGTGGAGGGGGACTCGGCCGGCGGCTCGGCCGAGGGGGGCAGGCACCGCGAATACCAGGCGATCCTGCCCTTGCGCGGCAAGATCATCAACGCCTACAAGAGCCGGGATGACAAGGTGCTCGCCAACGAGGAGGTGCGCAGCGTGATCTCGGCGATCGGCGCCGGCATCGGCGAGGAGTCCGACCTCTCCAAGCGACGCTACGACAAGATCGTGATCATGACCGACGCCGACGTCGACGGCTCCCACATCCGCACGCTCTTGCTCACCTTCTTCTACCGGCAGATGTACCGGCTCGTCGCCGAGGGGCACGTGTACGTGGCCCAGCCGCCGCTGTTCCGCGTCCGGTCGAAGAAGACGGTCTACTACGTGCAGACCGAGGACGAGATGAAGACGCAGCTCCTCGACCAGGGGCTCGGCGAGGGGGTGTTCCTACCCGGCGACGGCCGGGAGATCGCCGGCGAGGCGATGCAGAAGCTGTGCCGGACGCTGTCGGGGCTTGAGGACGCGCTCGTGGCGCTGGAGAAGCGCGGCGTGAGCCTGCGCGACCATGCAGGAAGGCGGGATCCGCAGACCGGCCGGCTGCCGATGTACCACGTCTACTACGGCCTCGAGGAGCGCTGGTTCACCAGTCGCGACGACCTGGAGGCGTTCGTCAAGGGAAAGGAGCGGGCCACCGGCGGCGCGCTGGCGGTGGGGCGAATGGAGGAGGCTGTGGCGGCCGGGGACACGACCCCGGGTACGGCGCCGGGAACGGGTGACGACCAACTCATCGTCATCGACCTGCACGAGGTGCGGAGCATCAACGCCGGCCTCAAGGAGCTCGAAGGGATGGGCTTCGACATCGAGAGCCTGCTCCCCCAGGATCGGACCGGGAGCGACGAGCCGCGGTACAAGCTGCGGCGTGGTGAGAACGAGATCGGCCTCCAGGACCTCCGCGGCCTGCTCACGGCCGTCCGCCGGGCCGGGGAGAAGGGGCTGTCGATCACGCGGTTCAAGGGACTCGGCGAGATGAATGCCGAGGAGCTCCGCGACACGACGCTCGACCCGAAGAACCGGACGCTGCTGCGCGTGACGATGACGGACGCGGCGGCGGCGGACGACCTGTTCCGGATCCTGATGGGGGAAAAGGTGGAGCCGCGCCGCGACTTCATCGAGAAGCACGCGCTCGACGTCAAGAACCTCGACGTGTGATTGTCGCGCCGTCGCCGCCGACCCGGCGTCGGCTCCGGCTTGCGGTCGCCGTGCAGAGCCCGGCTCACATGCCCCGTGTCGCGCCGTCGCCGCCGACCCAGCGTCGGCTCCGCCTTACGGTCGCCGTGCAGAGCCCGGCTCCCATGCCCCGTGTCGCGCCGTCGCCGCCGTGAGGCCTTCGTGGCCCGCGCAGTCGCACGCTCGGCCGCGTGCCGTGCGTGGTGGCTTTCGGACCGGCGGCGTGTCTTCAGGACCGCCGCTAACTAAACTACTACCCCGAACCGTCGGGGCGTACTGTCAACTATTGGATGCTCCTGGTGGTAAGGACCGCTCGAGTCTCGCAGATGCATGATGGAGAAACTTCGATGCAAGACGTTGCGGGTGTCCCTCGTGCGACCATCCTGCTCGTGGCAGCCGTCCTGATCGGGATCCTGCCGCTGGTGCCGGCCGCCGGCAACGCTCCGGAACCGGCGGCTGGAGAAGCCGTCCGCCCCCGGCCCGCGGTGAGGAGCCCGGTCGCGGCCGAGGCGGCCGTCGCCACACTCGCCACCGCTCCCGGCCTCGAGGCGACGCTGTTCGCCGCCGAGCCGATGCTCTCCAGCCCATCCTCCATCGACGTCGACGCCCGGGGCCGCGTCTGGGTGTGCGAAGTGCTCAATTATCGCGCCAAGAAGGATTCGCGGCCGGAGGGGGACCGGATTCTCGTGCTCGAGGACGCCGACGGCGACGGGAGAGCGGACCGGCAGGTGGTGTTCTATCAGGGGCCCGAGGTCGATTCGGCGCTGGGTGTCTGCGTGATCGGCGAGGGGCCGGGGCGGCGGGTGATCGTCTCCTGCTCTCCCGACGTGTGGGTGTTTCACGATGACGACGGCGACCTGAAGGCCGATCGCAAGCAGCCGCTGTTCACGAAGACCGGTGCCCGTCAGCACGACCACGGGGTGCACGCCTTCACGGTCGGTCCCGACGGCCGCTGGTACTTCAACTGCGGCAACGAGGGATCGGGAGTCTGCGACGCCGGCGGCCGACCGGTAAGCGACCGATTCGGCAACGAGGTGCGGCGGGGGAGCGTCTATCGCCAGGGCATGGTGTATCGCTGCCTGCCCGACGGCAGCGACGTCGAGGTCCTCGGGCACAACTTCCGCAACAACTACGAGGCGGCCGTCGACTCGTTCGGCATGCTCTGGCAGAGCGACAACGACGACGACGGCAACAAGGCGACGCGCGTCAACTGGGTGATGGAATATGGCAACTATGGCTATACCGACGAGCGAAACGGAGCCGCCTGGCAGGCACCCCGGCCGAACATGGAGCGCGAGATTCCGGACCGTCACTGGCATCAGAACGACCCTGGCGTCGTGCCCAACCTGTTCGTCAACGGTGCCGGTGCGCCATGCGGCATCTGCGTCTACGAGGGATCGCTGTTGCCGGAGCGGTTTCACGGGGCGGTCGTTCTCTGCGAGGCGGGGCGGAGCCAACTCCTGGCCTACCACGTGCGACCGTCCGGGGCAGGATACGCCGCCGTCGCCGAGACGCTGGTCGACGGGTCGGCCGACAGGTGGTTTCGGCCGAGCGACGTCTGCGTGGCGCCGGACGGGTCGTTGATCGTCGCCGATTGGTACGACCCGGGCGTCGGCGGGCACCGGATGACCGACTCGCAGATGGGCCGGGTGTACAGGCTCGCGCCGGCTGCGGCGGCCTGGCGGGTTCCGGCGGCCGATTTCGCGACGGTCGCCGGATGCGTGGCGGCGCTGGCGAGCCCGAACCTTTGCACGCGGGCCACGGCCCTCGAACGGCTGGCTCGGGAACCCGACGCCGAGGCGGCGGTTGGCGAGGCGTTCGAGACGGCAACCGACCCGCGGCACAAGGCCCGGCTCGCCTGGGCCGCCGGCATGCTCCCGGGGGCTGCGGAGCGGTGGGTCGGGCGGCTGGCCGCCGCGGCGGACGAGCCGCTGCGGATCATCGCGCTGCGCATCGCCCGGCTCACGCGCGGGGACGTGATCGGGCTCGTCGAGCGACTTTCCCGCGATCAGTCCGCCGCGGTGCGGCGTGAATGTTCGATCGCGCTGCGGGGACTGGAGGGGGAACGGGCCGACCGGGCGTGGGCGGTGCTGGCTTCACGGCACACGGCCGGTGACCGCTGGAGTCTCGAGGCCATCGGCATCGGGGCCGACGGCGTCCATGGCTCGGGCCGCGCCGGGTTGTGGGACGGCCGGCTGGCTGCCCTGCTGACGCTCACCGGTGCGGACCGGACGACGCCGGCCGTGCGGGAGATCGTCTGGCGGAGTCGGGCGGCCGCCTCGGCGTCCATGATCGGCGATCGCATGCTCGCAGCCGACACGCCCGCGGCCGAGGCGGTGGCGCTCCTCAGGGCGCTCGACTTCCAGGATCCGAAACAGGTTGCCGCGGTCCTGCCGCGCCTGGTCATGCACCTGCAGGGGACGGAGGAGAAAATCCGGGCCGTTCTTCCCGGCCTGGTCATGCGGCTCGACCCAGCGCAGGCCGCCGACCCGACGGTTGCCGACGGCATCGCCGCGGCCGTGAAGGCGGTGGCCGGAACCGACGAGTTCATCTCCATCGTACGCCGCTTTGGGCTCGAGCAGCGGTACTGCGACGACCTCGTGGCCCTGGCGGCCGCCGAGGGGCAGATGCCGCAACTTGCCGCCGACGCCGCCGATGCCGCGGTCAAAGGCAGCGAAGAACGGGTCAAGGCGGCGATGATGCGGGGCGACCTGGCCGCGAATCGCCTCCTCGCCGCGATCGGCATTCGTGGCTCGGCGGCCGCGATCGCCATCCTCAAGGGCGTCATCGCCGACACGGCCGCCGCGTCGGAGACGCGGGCGGCGGCCGTCCGCGGGCTGTGCCGCTCGCGCCACGGGGCCCAGGATCTGATCGCACTGGCGAGGCAGGGCGGGCTCGGTGGGCCGCTGTCGCAGGTCGCCGTGCTGGCCATCAGCGGCTGTCCATGGCCGGATGTGCGCGAGGCGGCCGCCGCGGTGCTGCCGATGCCGAAGGCGAAGGGGGGCGGGGATCTGCCGCCGGTTTCGGACTTGTTGAGACGCAAGGGGAACTGGGCGGCCGGCAAGGCGGTGTTCAACGGCGCGGCCAGCTGCGCCAAGTGTCACGTCGTCGATGGTGCCGGCAAGGCCGTGGGCCCGGATCTCTCGGGGATCGGTGCCAAGCTGTCACGGCAGGCGCTCTACGAGGCGGTGCTCGCCCCCTCCGCGGGGATCAGCCATGGGTACGAGACATTTCTCGCTGTCCTGGAGGATGGCCGAACGCTTCCGGGGCTCGTGGTGTCGAAGACGCCGGAAGAGGTGGTGATCCGCGGGGCCGATGGCATTGACTCCACCTTCCCTGCCGCGGAAATCGAGGAACTGCGGCAGCAGCCGTTGTCGCTGATGCCGGCCGACATCGCGGCGACGCTCTCGGCCCAGGAACTCGTCGATCTCGTCGCCTGGCTGGAGACGCTCCGCACGACGCGCTGACGGCGGCCGCCGTCGCCTGCGGTCGGCAGGCGATAGATCAGTGTCGAAGCGGAGGGCATGGGACTCGAACCCACAACCCCTTTCGGGGCACGACATTTCCAGTGTCGCCGCTAGCCATTCGCTTACCCTCCGAACAGGCCGCGAACACGTGGCGAATATACCACCTGAAATCCGCCCCAGCCCGGCGTTTCCCGCCGCCACGGCCACGCGTTGACGGCGACCAGCGGCGAACGTAGATTCGACCCGTTTTCCCCCGGATTTCCGGCGTCACGCCCGGCCGCCGGGCTTTCTCCGTATTCGTTCTCTCCCGCGAAAGGTCTCGTACAGCCTATGGCCACCTCCCTCGGAAAGAAGTCCGCCAAGAAGTCCGCCCGGAAGCCGGGGGCCAAGTCGGGGCGGATGATCTACTACTTCGGCGCCAAGCGGTGCGATGGCGACGGGACGATGAAGCCGCTGCTCGGCGGCAAGGGGGCCAATCTCGCCCAGATGACGAAGATCGGGCTCCCCGTGCCCCCGGGCTTCACGATCACCACGCAGGTCTGCATCGACTACTACGCGAACCACAAGAAGTTTCCCAAGGGCCTCGAGGAGGAGGTCACCTCCGCCATGAAGCTCATGGAAAAGGAGGCCGGGAAGAAGTTCGGCGACCCGAAGAACGCCCTCCTCGTCAGTGTCCGTTCCGGCGCCCGGGACAGCATGCCGGGGATGATGGACACGATCCTCAATCTCGGCCTCAATGACGAGACCGTGAAGGGGCTCGCCGCGGCGACCGGCAATCCCCGGTTCGCCTACGACTCCTACCGCCGCTTCATCCAGATGTACGGCGACGTCGTCATGGGTGTGCAGAAGCGGCACGAAAACGAGCACGAGCCGTTCGACGAGGTGATGGACGGCCTCAAGCACCAGCTCGGCATCCACGACGACACCGACCTGACGGAGTCGCACCTCCGCGAGCTCATCGCCCGGTACCTGCGGCTCATCAAGGAGCGGACCGGCAAGACCTTCCCCCAGGACCCCTTCGAGCAGCTCATGGGGGCGGTGGGCGCTGTGTTCGGCAGCTGGATGAACGAGCGGGCGATCCTCTACCGCCGCAAGTACAAGATCCCGGACGAGTGGGGCACGGCCGTCAACGTCCAGAGCATGGTGTTCGGCAACATGGGGGACGACTGCGCCACCGGCGTGGCCTTCACCCGCGACCCAGCCACCGGCGAGGACGTGTTCTACGGCGAGTACCTCGTCAACGCCCAGGGTGAAGACGTGGTTGCCGGCGTGCGGACGCCGAAGCCCGTGGCCGAGATGGCCCACGAGCCGATGTTCGCCGGCACCTACAAGCAGCTGGAGAAGGTCCGGGCAACGCTGGAGAAGAAGTTCGGCGACGTCCAGGACTTCGAGTTCACCGTCGAAAAGAAGAAGCTCTACATGCTGCAGACGCGGAACGGGAAGCGGACCGCGCTGGCCTACGTGAAGATCGCCCACGACATGGTCAAGCAAAAGCTGATGACGGCCGAGCACGCCATCCAGTCGGCCGACCCCGACGCGCTCTCCCAGCTGCTCGCGCCGATCTTCGACCGGCACGACTACGAGGGGGCGAAGAAGTCCGGCCGTCTCCTGACCACGGGCCTGCCCGCCGGGCCCGGCGCCGCGACGGGGCAGCTTGTGTTCTCGGCGGCCAAGGCCGAGCAGCTTGCCCACAAGGGGACGAAGGTCGTCCTCGCCCGCGTCGAGACGAGTCCCGAGGACCTGCGCGGCATGATCGCCGCCGAGGGGATCCTCACCAGCCGCGGCGGTGTCTCCAGCCATGCCGCGCTCGTGGCCCGGCAGATGGGGAAGGTCTGCGTGGCCGGTGCCGGCGCCATCCAGATCGACTATGCGGCTGGCACGCTCACCTGCGCCGGCAAGACGCTCCGCGAAGGGGATGCCATCTCGATCAACGGTTCCACCGGCGAGGTCTTCGCCGGCGGCATCAAGACCGCCGACAGCGAGCTCAAGCAGGTGCTGATCGCCGGAACGATGAAGCCGTCCGACTCGGAGGTCTTCCAGTACTACGACTTCATCATGAAGCTCGCCGACAAGCACCGGAAGCTAGGGCTACGCACCAACGCCGACACGCCGGAGCAGGTGCGGCACGCGATCGCATTCGGTGCCGAGGGGATCGGCCTGACACGGACCGAGCACATGTTCTTCGAGGGGGACCGGATCGACGCCATGCGCGAGATGATCCTCGCTGCGGGCGAGGATGCCCGCCGTGAGGCCCTCGCCAAACTCCTGCCCTACCAGCGAGACGACTTCGAGGGCATCTTCCGCGCCTTGGACGGCCGGCCAGCCACGATCCGGTTCCTCGATCCGCCGCTGCACGAGTTCGTGCCCCACGACGAGAAGGCCCAGGCCGACCTGGCGAAGAAGCTCCGGCTGCCGCTGGAGACGGTGCAGGCCCGCGTCCACGCCCTGCACGAGTTCAATCCGATGCTCGGCCACCGCGGCTGCCGTCTCGGCATCAGTTATCCTGAAATCTCCGAGATGCAGGCTCGGGCGGTGTTCGAGGCCGCCGCCAAGGTCCAGAAGGACGGCGTCAAGGTGAAGCCGGAGATCATGATCCCGCTCGTCGGCTTCAAGAGGGAACTCGACAACCAGGTGGCGATCGTCCACGCCGTCGCCGAGAAGGTCCAGAAGGAGACGGGGCAGAAGATCAAGTACCTCGTCGGCACGATGATCGAGATCCCGCGCGGCGCCCTGACCGCGGGCGAAATCGCCGAGACCGCCGAGTTCTTCTCCTTCGGCACCAACGACCTGACCCAGACCTGCCTGGGCATGAGCCGCGACGACATGGGCTCGTTCCTGCAGAAGTACACGGAAGAGGGCATCTTCAAGGCCAATCCGTTCGCCTCGATCGACGCCACCGGCGTCGGGCAGTTGATGGAGATCGCTGTGGAGCGCGGCCGCAAGACCCGCAAGGACATCAAGCTCGGCATCTGCGGCGAGCACGGCGGCGATCCCCATTCGGTGCTCTTCTGCCACCATGTCGGGCTCGACTACGTGAGCTGCTCGCCGTTCCGCCTGCCGGTGGCCCGGCTGGCGGCGGCGCAGGCCGCGCTCGGCAAGACCTACTGAGGAACGCGGCGGGTGGCCCGGTGCGGGCCGCGCCGGAACGTGAAACCGCGGCACGGGATCGTCGAGGTCGAGGTCACCCGCGGGGGCCGGCGGGAGAGCGTCCACGCCGTCGCCTGGGTGGTTGCCGGGGCGGATGACCGGCCCGTCGACGGCGTGGGCGGCGGTCTGCCGGATGTGTTTCCGCGGTCGGCCGTCAAGCCGCTACAGGCGCTCCCTGTCGTCGAGACGGGGGCGGCCGATAGGTTCGACCTCGGCAGCGACGAACTGGCCCTCGCGGCCGCGTCGCATTCCGGTGAGGCCGAGCATGTCGCGGGCGTGCGCGGGATGCTCGCCAAGGCGGGCTGCACCGTGGCTGAGCTCTCCTGCGGCGTGCATCCGCCGTTCGCGGCGGCCGCGGCCGCGGACCTCGTCCGCCGCGGCCTCGAGCCGTCGGCGGTCGAGCACAACTGTTCGGGGCAGCATGCGGCGTTCCTGCTCGTCGCCCGCCAGCTCGGTGTTTCTCCGCAGGGCTACACGGCCGCCGACCATCCCGTGCAGCGGCTCGTGACACAGGCCCTGGCCGACCTCGCCGGACTGCCCCTGGCCGCCGACCGGCTGGGCATCGACGGCTGCGGGATTCCCACGTTCGCGATCCCACTCGATCGGCTGGCGGTCGCCTGGGCGCGGCTTGCTGCACCCGATGCGGTTGCGGTGCCGCACCGCGCAGCGGCGCGACGGGTGCTCGCCGCCATGATCGCGAATCCCCGGCTCGTCGCCGGCAGCGACCGGTTCGACACGCTCGTCATGGAGGCAGTCGGTCCACGGGTCGTGGTCAAGGCCGGGGCGGAGGGCGTGTCGTGCGCGGCGCTGCCCGACGCCGGGCTCGGGATCGCGGTCAAGGCGCTCGACGGCGCGGGGCGGGCCGCGGAGGTCGTCATGGCGACGCTGCTCGGCCGGCACCTGACTGACCTTTCTCCCGGCGGAGCTGCGGTAGTCGCCGCCCGGGCCGCGCCGGTCATCCGGCGCGGCGACGGCACGCCGGTCGGTGGCCTGCGGCTGGCGGCCGGCAGCCGCCTGGACTGATCGCACGGAGCGCCGGCATGGAACTCACCCCCGAAGCCCGGACGCTGGCCGGGGTCGTCGCGGTCGTGGTGGTGCTGTGGTTTACCGAGGCCCTGCCGCTGGCGGTCACGGCGCTCGTCGGGGCCGCCGCCTGCGTGCTCCTCGGGGTGGCACCGGCCAAGGAGGTGTTTCGGCCGTTCGCCGACCCGCTGATTTTCCTGTTCATCGGGTCGTTCCTGCTCGCGGAGGCGTTCCGCATCCAGCGGCTCGACCGCCGGCTGGCGTTCGCCGTTCTCTCCGTGCCCTGGGTCGGGGAGCGGCCGCGGCGGCTGCTGGCCGCCGTGGCGGTCGTGTCGGCACTGACGAGCGCCTTCATCTCCAACACCGTGACGGCGGCGCTGATGATGGCGATCGTCGCGGGCCTGGTGGCGGCGATCGAGGAGGCGGCCGATCGGGCGTCGCGGCCGGCACCGGCGTTCGCCACCAGCCTCTACCTGTGCATCGCGTTCGCGGCCTCGATCGGCGGCCTGGCGACCCCCATCGGCACACCGACGAACCTCATCGGCCTCGGCTTTATCCGCGCCGAGTTGGAGACCGCGATATCGTTTCCCGGGTGGTGCGCGATCAGTCTGCCCGTGGTCGGCGTGCTCGGCACCGTCGCCGTGCTCGTACTCGGAAGACTGTTTCCCGCCGGCGTGGACCGGCTCGCCGGCGTTTCGGCGCACGTCGCCGGTGAACGGTCCCGGCTCGGCCCGTGGACGGTCGCGCAGCGGTCCGCGGCGGTGGCGTTCGGAATCACGGTGCTGCTCTGGGTCGTGCCCGGAGCGCTCCTCGGCCTGCTCGGGCAGAGGCATCCGCTCGTCGCCTGGCTGCAGGCCCGAATGCCCGAGAGTGTGGCGGCGATCGTGGGGGCCGTGCTCCTCTTCGTCCTGCCCGGCGGGCGGACGGAGTTTGGCCGCCGACGGCCGGTGCTCCGCTGGCAGGAGGCGCGGATCGACTGGGACATCGTCCTCCTCTACGGCGGTGGCCTGGCGCTCGGCGAACTCTGCTTCTCGACCGGGCTTGCCGCCGCGGTCGGCGGCGGGATCCAGGGCTGGCTTCCGGCCGGGCCGTGGGCCGGGGTCGCCCTCGTCGCGGCCGCGGCCGTCGTCGCCGCATTGACGAGCGAGTTCACGAGCAACGTCGCCAGTGCCACGATGGTGGTGCCGGTGGTGATCGCCGTCGCCCGCGCCGTGGGGGGCGATGCCGTCACGGCCGCGCTGGCGGCGACGCTCGCCGCCAGTCTCGGCTTCATGATGCCGGTAAGCAGCCCGTGTAATGCGATCGTCTATGGTTCGGGGCGGATTCCGCTCCGGGCGATGATGGTCTCAGGCGCGATTCTCGACGTCGTCGGCGCTGTCGTGATCACGATCGCGCTCGTGCTGGCCGGCGGCGGCCGCTGACGCTCGTTCCTCCGCACGGGACACCAGGTCGTCCCGACCGGCGCCGCGCCGCCGCCTCAGAAGCCAGGCTGCTTCAGAAGCCAGGCTCGATCAACGCGCCGCAGTGGTGGCACCGCGGCAGCGCCGGCGGCCGCGGCGTGGGCAGGTAGCCTTCGGTGCAGAGGATATTGAGCCGGGGAAACAGCGACGGCATCGTGGCCCCGGTCTCGTGGAGCTGCCGGCGGATGCACAGCTGCCCGTGCGGGTCGGCGTGAAACATGGTGCCGTGCTGCCGGCAGCTCGGCCCGCAGGCAGGCACCGCCACGTTGGCATGCCATGGTGGACGTTGCACGCTTCGGCAGCCACACGAGTCGCCGCGTTGCCCGGCCCCCTCGGGCGTCCCCGTGGAGACCGTCACAGGGGAGGCCATGACCGGACTCCGCGCCGCAGCTTCCCGCGGCAGGAGAAGCGATGCAGAGACTGCAACGATCAGGGCAGCGCCGGCGCTGCGGCGGATGGATGGCACCGGTGAACTCCTTGGGCTTGAGGGGCGCGGACCCCGTTCCGCGGCTCGACACCGGCAGGAGCATCGACGTCTGCCGTCGGGTCCGTTGAGCGGCCCTGACGTCGGGTGGGGTGGTGCCGGTCGGGCAGGCACTGCGGAGGCGTGACCACTCCGGCAGACCGCGCCGGACGGCCGCCGACTCCGTACAATGTCGGCCTGTCACGCCCTTTCGGCGTCTCCCCCTCCTCCGCTTTGGGTCCGCACGTGATCCGACTCGAAACCGGCAGCGATGCCCCCGTGCTCCTCGAAGTCGAGCCGGGCACGCTCGTGACGGAGTTTCGGGGGCCTGCCGGAGTCGCCGGCCCGGCCGTCGGCGATCTCGTCGGTCGGTCCCTCGCCGCCCCGGCACACGGGCCGCCGCTCGAGGCCCACGTCGTGCCGGGGGACCGGGTCAGCGTCGCCGTCGCCGGCACCGTGCCGCAGAACGCGCACGTGCTCGCCGCCATCACCGCCAGCCTGACGTCGGCGCGGATCGCAGCCGACGCGATCACGGTGCTTCACGGACCGGCCCTGGAGCCGGCGGCCGGCGGCCTGCCGGCAGCTTCCGCGGAGGACGTCTTCGACCCCTCCGTCGAGTCCTCGACCGCCTATCTGGCCGCCGATCAGGCTGCGCATCCGCTGCACCTGGCCCGGCTGCTCGTCGATGCCGACGTCGTGGTCGCCGTGGGGCAGTGGGCCTGGAACGCCGCGCTCGGTGGCCGGTCGCTGGAGGGAGAACTGTGGCCGACGTTCGCCAGGCTGGGCTGTCGCCGCGACCTGACGGTTTCACTGGCCCGGCGGGGCCGGCAGGCGCTTCCCGACTGGCGGACGAGCATGCAGGAGACGACCTGGCAGCTCGGCGTCTGTGCCAGCCTGCGGATCGTGGCCGGTCGCGGCGGGACCGTTCACGCGGCATGTTTCGGCATGCCCGACGAGGCGTGCCGCCAGGCGCGGGCCGCGGCGGCAGGCTGGTGTCCGCTGGTCGAGGAACCGGCGGAACTGGCGGTGGTCACGCTGTCCGATCCGCAGCAAGGCTGGCCGGCGATCACGAGGGCCGTCGCCGCAGCGGCCCGTGTCACCCGGCCCGATGGCACGATCTGCATCGTCTGTCACGAGGCGGTCGCGCCGGGCGTCATCTTTCTGCGCTGGCGCCAGGGGGCGCCACTCGAGCGGCTCGTGCACGAGGCGGTTCGCACTGGAGACCCGCTGCTGGTGGCCGACGCCGTGCAGACCAGGCTCTTCGCCCGCGGCCTCGGCGAACGCCGGATCGTGCTCCTCTCGCGGCTCGACGAGGGGGCCGTCGAGGAACTCGAGTTCGGGTTCGCACCCGGCCCCGAGGTGATCGAGCGGCTGGTCGATCGATCCACGACCGCGGTGGTGCTCCACGAGGCCGATCTGATGTTTCCCCAGCCACACCGCTGACCGCCGGCTGCGGTCAGTGGATCCGCTGCCGCAGGACACTGCGCGGAAGCGGTCCCCAGTGGCGTGAGTCGCGGCTCGCGGCCGGGCAGTCGCCGAGCACGAAGACGGTGTCCGGAGGGCACTGCCAGGATGCCGTGCCGTCCGCCGCGGCCCGGTGGTGCACGTCCCGCCACCGCCAGGCGTGTTCCATCGTCGCTCCGGCGAGTGCCACGGCCGCCGCCGGCTCGAGTCCCACTGCCACGGCCGGGGCCGTATCGGCGGCGGCGGAGTCTCCCCATGGCCTGACGGCAGTCCACGCCTCCGGCGCCGCCGGCGGGAGACACGACCGGGGCACGGGCCGGGCAGCGATTTCTCTCGGTAGCCGCCAGGCCGCAGCCACGAGATGCCCGTCAAGCCTGCCGGCGACGACCGCGTACCGGCCGGCCTTCCGCAGCCTCCAGGTGAAGACGGTGTCGGCGACCCGCGCCCGGACGCGGAGGGGCGACGCACCGGGCTGCCGCGGCACCTGCACGACGGCCGCGCAGCCGACGTCCCGGACGGGCAAGAGCAGGACGCTGGTCGCGGTCATCTGCGGCTCATCGTCGAGGACCTCGCCCCCCGGCAGCGACCACAGCCAGCCGGACGAGTCCGCACCGCCAGCAGCGGCCGGTGATCCGTCGGCGGCGACCTTGCTGCCCATCTCGGCCAGCAGTCGCGGCCCCTTGAGAATCGTCCGCCCCACGACGACGAGGTCGCCGGCGACGAGCGACACCGTTTCCCCGGGCAGGCCGGCGATCCGCTTGATCACGGGCGGACCGTCGTCCGCCGCCAGCACCCAGCGGTCAAACCTGCCCGGCTCCCGGAGCCGGTCCCCCAGCGGAAGCGGATCGGTCGCGACGACGTCTCCGGGCAGCAGTCCGGGAGCCATCGACGTCCCTTCGACCATGAACCGTCGCGGGGCCAGGATAGCCGCCGTCGCACCGCCGGCCGCGACGACCGCGGCCAGGGCGAGCCGCCGCGACCAGCGGTGACGGAGCCGGCCGCCGGCCGGAAAGGCCTTTGCCTCGGCGGTCGCGGCCGCGGTGATCGAACGGTCCCCCCCGACCGGCCGCGTGTCCACGGCCGGTCAGCGGACCGCGACCCACTGCCGGCTCTTCGCGCTGGCGAGCACGGCGTCGCAGATCTTCTGCGTCTCCAACGCGTCGCGGAACGTCGGCGGGCAGGGCTGTTTCTTGGCGTAGGCGTCGAGGAAGTCGGCGACCTGGTGGACGAAGCTGTGCTCGTAGCCGATCGCCAGGCCCGGCACCCACCACTTGCCCATGTAGGGATGGTCGCCATCGGTGACGTGGACGCTCTTCCAGCCGCGCATCGGACCGGGATCCTTGTAGTCGAAGACCTGGAGCCGATGGAGGTCGTGGAGGTCCCACTTCAGGCTCATCTTCTCGCCGTTGATCTCGAACGTGTAGAGCGCCTTGTGGCCGCGGGCGTAGCGGGTGCTCTCGAAGAGCCCCAGCGAGCCGTTGCTGAAGTGGCAAAGGAACGAGCAGGCGTCGTCGATCGTCACCGGCTCGACCTTCCCGGTGAGCTGGTGCGGCCGCTCTTTGACGAACGTCTCGGTCATCGCGGTGACGTCGCTGACGCCGCCGTTGAGCCAGACCGCCGTGTCGATGCAGTGGGCGAGCAGATCACCCGTCACGCCGCTTCCGGCCGCGGCGGCATCGAGCCGCCACAGCGCCGCGCCCCCCTGGGGCAGGTCGGCGGAGATCGTCCAGTCCTGGAGGAACTCGGCCCGGTAGTGGAACACGCGGCCGAGGGCCCCAGAGTCGACGATCTGCTTCGCGAACGTGACCGCGGGTATCCGCCGGTAGTTGTACCAGACGGTGTTGGGCACGCCCGCCTTCTCGACGGCGGCGCACATCCGCTCGCCCTCCGCCACGTCCATCGACAGCGGCTTCTCGCAGAGAATCGCCTTGCCGTGCCTGGCGGCCTCGATGGCGATCTCGGCATGGAGGTTGTTGGGCGTGCAGATGTCGACGGCGTCGATGTCGTCCGCCGCGACGAGTTTCCGCCAGTCGGTCTCGACCCGCCGATACCCCCAGCGGTCGGCGAACGCCCGGGCCTTGTCGGCGTCGCGGGCGGCCACGGCCTGGAGCACCGGCAGGTACTCGAGGTCGAAGAAGTCCTTGACGCGGTTGTAGCCGTTGGAGTGGGCCCGGCCCATGAAGCCGTAGCCGATCATGCCGATGCGGAGGGGTTTTGCCATCGCTGGGTTCCTCGTGGGTGACGTTCGTTTTGAATGGGAAGCAGTTCGCTGCGGGGCGGCGGCAGTCTCGTCGCTGTGCGCCGCGGCGGCCCAACGCTCCTCGAGCAGCCGCCGACCCCTCCGCTCGGTTCCTGGTCAGGCCCGGAGGACATGTGCTGGTGTTTCTTTCGCCGTGACGGCAGGGCTCCGGCGCAGGGGGAAAAATGTACGGGGGTGGATCAGTCCCAGCCGTGGGCGTCGCGGACGGCGATCATCGTGGCCAGGATAGTGTTCCAGGTCTTGGGGTTCTCGAGCGTGGCGTTGGGAAACATGCAGCCGTCCCAGCAGATGTGGCGGATGCCGCGGTCGGCCGCGCCCTCCAGCCACAGTCCCGCGCACTTCACGATGTCGAGCTTGCCGTTGGGATCGTCGGCCGGGCAATGCTTCCCGGTTTTGTCGTGCGCGCCGGCGCCGTGCACCTGGCCGTCGTTCTGGGCGACGTGAAAGTCGATCGTCCACGGCCTGAGCTTCGCGACCATCGACTCGTAGGCGGGCCAGAACTGGGCCTCCGTGTAGCCCGGCTGCACGAGGGCGTGCTCGGGGGCGTTGTAGCCGAGCAGGTAGAGGTAGGTGTGGGCGAGGTCGGCCTGGAAGCCGAGCGCCTCCGGCATCCCCACCTCCTCGAGGAGATCGAGCATGTCCTTCCAGGAGTGCATGCCCGCCCAGCAGATCTCCCCCTCGGCAGCCAGCCGCTGCCCGTTGTCCTTGGCGATCGTCGCGGCCTCGCGGAACGTCCGGGCGATCTTCGCGGTGTTCGCCCGGGGATTCTCGCGCCACGTGCCGACACCGAACTCGGCGGAGTCGATGCGGATCACGCCGTACTTCCGCACGCCATGCTGCTCGAACACCCGCGCGATCCGGCAGGCCATGCGGACCGCGGAGAGGAATTTTTCCCGGGCCGCGTCGTCTCCCATGGCCGAGTCCCCGACCGTGCCCGGCCAGACGGGGGCCACGAGCGAACCGACCGTGAAGCCGTGGGCGGCGATCATGTCGGCGATCCGGCGCAGTTCGGCGTCACTGGCCTCGGGATTGGTGTGGGGCAGGAAGAGGAAGTAGTCGATGCCGTCGAATCGCTGGCCACCGACGTTCGCCGCCGCGGTCAGCTCGAGCATCCGCTCGAGCGCGATCGGCGGCTCCTGGCCGGGGTCCGTCCCCTTGCCGACGAGGCCGGGCCACATGGCGTTGTGAAGTTTCGGGGCGGCGTGCGTGGGCATACGTGGAAGGTCCTCGTGTTCCAAACCATTCACTGGTCACTGGCGAAGGGCAGGGGTCGCCCGGGCCACCGCGATCGGACGTTCGCTCCGGCCATCATGGCCTCCGCTCACTCGATGCTGGCTGCTCTGCGCCATCCTGGCCGCGCTGGCCGGCAACGCCGGCTCGATGGCATGGGCGGCCGCTGCCGAACAACGCTGCCGGTCAGCATCGAGTTGCATCATGCCCGCCGCCCGTGGCTGGGAAGGTCGTCGTGCACGTCGGGACCGAAGTAGCGCAGGGCGACGAGCGGGCCCGGGCCGGTGTTCTCGACGGTGTAGCCCGCGGCGGCTGCCTCGGCCGAGATGAACAGTTCGTCGGCGGTCATTTGGCCGAAGCGGATCAGGGTCGGCGTGGCGACGTCGTGGGCACCGACGCGGCCCTCCCCCTGGACCGTGATCCAGCCGCTGGCCCCCGCGTCCCGCACCGTGACCTTCGCGCCGGGATCGAGCGTCAGTTCCTTGGCACTGAACAGCTGCCGTCCCTCGAAGTGTCCATAGACGATCCAGCGGTCATGGACGCCCGGTCCAGACCGCTTCTGGTCGAGGATCGGCTCGAGGTAGTTGCTCTGCTTGAAGTGCGTGTCGACGTTCTTCTCCCAGTCGAGTTCGCCGACGATGAAGTCGAGGTCCCGGTGCTTCTCCTCCGGCATGTCCTTGACGAGCAGGCTCCAGGGCACGGCTCGCCCTTCGACGAGCGACTGGAACATCGCGAACACGTCGCTGCCCCACTGCGGCTCGTAGGTCAGCAGCGACCCGGGCGCATGCAGGACGCCCGGCGGGATCAGCCAGCCGGTGCCGCGCTTCAGCCGGTAGGCCTTGGCAAGGTCGAGGATGCCGTTGTCGCCGCGGTTCCAGTTTTCCAGGCAGCGGAGGACATCCCCCTTCGTCGTGCCCGGCTCCAGACCCATGAACGTGTAGGGAAAATGGTTGTCGCAGTTGTTGTACTGCGGGGGGAAGTAATAACTCTCCGGCTTCCCCTCCTGGCCCACCAGTTTGGCATCCTCGAACGACTGGTGCATGTGATGGGGGATCGGCCCCATGTTGTCGAAGAACTTGGAGTAGACCGGCCAGCGCTGGTAGCGGTCCCAGATCGCCTTGCCCACGAGCCGCCCGCGGCCCTCGCCGACGGCGTCGCGCAGCAGGAACCGCTCGCCGCCGAAGACGCACCATGAAAGCCCCTCGTCCGGCAGCCGTCCGTCGTTGGCCGCCTCGGTGGTACTGGCGAACCAGCGTTCGTCGATCCCGCCGCGGTCGAGGCCGTAGGCGTAGTAGTCGTCGGGGTGGAGCCGGATTCGCTTGCCGGGGTGGAGAAAGCTGCGCGGTACCCAGGTCGGGGCCAGGCGGAGGATGCCGCGGCCGGCATCCATTGCCCGGTCGAGGGTGGCGGCCGGGTTCTTGGCCTCCGGCAGGGTGGCGGATGCGGAGACCGAAACGGCAGCCATGCAAAAATCCTTGGATTTGGACCGGCAAATCGGGGACCGGGTCGTCGGGCAATTCGTTGTACGGCCCGGCCGGAAAGGCCGCAAGAAGCGGCCGCCGGCGGCCCTCTTTCGCCGTACGGACCCGGCGGTTCCGCATCCGCGGCGGTTGCCCGTGCGAAGACGCTGTCGATAGGCGATGCCGCGGCATGGCTGGTTCGGCACTGCCGGTGAAATACACTGTCCCCGGCGGGGAGCCCCGACATCGGCGCGTGCCGTGTCGGGGTAGCCCCGGACGATCCAGGAAGACGATCCAGTGAAAGGAACAAGGTTCCACCCCATGTCGCGTCCCCCCAGGCCGAGCCTTGCGCTGCGGTCCGCGATCCTTCTGGGCTGCCTCGCCCTCGCTCCCCTGCCGTCGGCCCGGGCCGCGGAGCCGCTCCCGGCGGCCCGCATCGTCGCCGACCGCGTCCTGCAGTGCAGCGTGGGCATCACGTGCAGCAAGGACGATTTCATCAACCACACCGGGACCGGGATCGTCGTCTCCTCCGACGGCCACATCCTCACCGCCACCAGCACGGTGCCCGCGGGGGCCGAGAAAATCCGCGTCTTGTTTCCCGGGTTCGTGACCCGCGAGGCCACGATCGTCGCGGTGGATGACGCCCTCGCGGTGTCGCTGATCAAGGTCGACGCCAGCGATCTTCCGTGCCTGCCGCTGGCCCAGGAAATGCCCGAGGTGGGGAGCACGGCCTACACGGCCGGTGACGTCGAAAATGCGTTGCGGGCCAACGGCCGGGCGTCGTTCAGCCGCGGCATCGTCAGCGGCATCTACACGGTGCCGAAGAACCCCGAGGCTCTGTACACAGGCGTGGCGATCGAGACTACGGCCGCGATCAATCCTGGTTCCGATGGCGGGCCGCTCGTCAATGAACGAGGGCAGCTCAGCGGCGTGATCACGCTCGGCATCCTGCCACTCCGCTGGCAGGGCACTGCCGTGCCGACGAAGGTGCTTCTGGAACGATTCGCCCCCTTCGCGTCGGGCGCGGTGAAGCTCGACTTCCAGCCGCTCGCCGGCCTGCCGGCCCGGAAGGCGGCCGACCATCCGCTGCGGGTCGTCGCCGACGACTTCGCCAAGTATCTCGTCGGCATCGACGTCGAACGGCGTTTCAAGCCGGAAATGCTCCCCCGCGTCTCCTGGGAGGAATATCGGGAGCTGCTCGGAGGCTGGGACAAGTTACCCAAGGACAAGCGGGTCCGGAAGTTTGCGGAATTCGCCAACGTCGCCAAGGTGATGGAAGTCAATCAGCTCCTGCGGCGGCCTGCCGGCCCATTCACGGGCGTCGTGATCTCCCCTGACGGAGACGTGCTTACGAGCCTGTTCAACGTCGGCGGCGACAATGCGGTGATCAGCAAGAAGACGGGCGCGCCCCGAACGTTCGGTGTGAGCGAGCCGATCGAGAAGCTGTTCCGCGACCCGGACGGGGGCCTGGAGCGGAAGGACAACGCCATCACGAAGATCTCGGTCGTGCTCGCGGACGGCAGTCGTCGCGAGGCCACGCTGCGGGCAAAGCACGAGCCTCTGGGGGTCGCGCTGCTCAAGATCGAGGCCGAGGATCTCCCCTGGCTCGACCTGGCCGGCGCCACGGTCTCGCCGCAGCTCGGCGACGCGGTGGGACTGATCGGCTACGTGCCGGGCGAGAAGCCCGGCTACACGCTCAACTCCGGGATCATCAGCGCCCCGGCGCGGCTTCGCGGCTTCCTCTTCCAGACCGATGCGCTGCTGAACTACGGCAACTCCGGCGGGCCGGCCTTCGACCGCGCGGGCAACTTCCTCGGCCTCGCCGCCGCGCCCATCGAGCCCGACACGCTGCTGGGGCAGCTCGTCCCACCGCCGCAGCTGATGATGTGGAGGCGGGCCCCGAACTCTGGGGTGGGCATGATCTCCCGGGGAGACCGGATCCGCGACGCGATCGAAGGGCTGAAGGCCGGCAGGTCGGTGCAGCGGATCCCCGGTCCGATCCTGGGTGTCGAGCCGGACGAGTCGAAGGCCTTCACCGAGACCGTGGTCCTCGGCGGCGTCGCCCCAGGCACGCCCGCCGAACGAGCCGGGCTCAAACGTGGCGACGTGATCGTCGAATTCAACGGCATGGAGTTGCAGAGCTGGCCGGAACTGCAGGAACGGATCTCGGCATGCAAGGCCGGTGAGTCCGTGCAGCTCAAGATCCAGCGCCGCGGCGGCGGACCGCGGCTCATGATCAAGGGCCGCGAGGTGGAGACGCTCGACGACCTCCAGAAGTTGAAGAAGGCGCTCAAGCCCGGGGAGACCTTCGAAGGAGTGCTGTCGACCGATGACACCCGGGACGTCACCGTCGTGCTGGGAGAAAGTCGATGAACAAGCGGAAAATTCTGGCGGCGGCTTGTGCGGTTCTGGCGGCCGTGCAAGCGGGTGGAACGCCCCGTGCCGACCATGGCACCGACCTCGTGCCGCTGTGCGTGAAGGTCAAGCCCGCATACGTGTTCATCGCCGGCGGCAGCGGCGTCGTGATCAGTCCGGACGGCCTGATGCTCACCAACAACCACGTCATCGAGGGAAAACGGACCTTCGACGTCCGGCTCGGTGACGGCAGTTCCTTCAAGGCAAAACTGCTTGGCACCGATCCGTACGGTGACCTCGCCGCCCTGCGGCTGGAACTCAAGGACGGGCAGAAGGTTCCCTACCTTCCGCTGGGCGACTCCGACGCGGTGGTGGTGGGTGACGAGACGATCGCCGTCGGGAATCCGTTCGGGCTCGGCGTCATCGACCAGTCGCCGACGTTCACGGCGGGAATCGTCTCCGCGGTTCACCACACGCAGAACACGTACACCGAGTGCATCGTCACCGACACCGAGGTCAACCCCGGCAACTCGGGCGGTCCGCTGATCACGATGAAGGGGGAGGTGGTGGGGATCAACGGCCAGATCGCCACCCGGTTCGGCCTGCGGTCGAACACCGGCCTCGGCTTCGCCATCAGCGCCAAGCAGGCTAAGCTCTGGCTGCCCCGGTTCCTCGAGGCCGGCGGGGGCGAGGTCAAGCATGGCCGCATCCCCGGCCTGGCCTTCGAGGAGAGGCAGGAGGGAACCGCGGTACGGGTGCTGATCAAGGACGTCGCCGACGGATCGGCTGCGGCGACGACCGGCTTCCGCCCCGGCGACACGGTGCTCGGCGTCGACGACGCACCGATTCCCAGTCTCACCCGGCTGGCGGCGGTGATCGGCATGTATCCGGAAGGGCACGAGGTGAAGGTGGCGGTGAAGCGGGAAGCAGGCCAGATCGAACTGCCGGCCAAGCTCGTGGCTCCAAAACGCTGCCAGATCGGCGTGAACTTCCAGCGTCCCAGGTCCGGCAACCTCGACGTGATCGTCTCGAATGTCGACGAGGGCACGCCGGCGGCGACCGCCGGACTCAAGGAGGGGGACGAGATCCTGGAGATCAACGGGCGAAAGATCGAACTGCGAAATCGGGACGAGTTCAAGGCCTTCGACCGGATGCTGCGCATGACGTTCAACGAAGGGGACGTGCTCGCCGTCACGGTCCGCCGTACGGAGGAGGGGAAGGAGCCCGTCGATCTCGACCTGCGGCTGATCGCCAAGTGACCGGCCGGGACTGCGGGTGGACCCGCCCCGCATTTCGGCGATGATGGTGAGGATGTTCGCCTCCGCCACCATGCCTGCGTCGACGTCTCTCCCCGAGCGGCTGCGGGGCCTCGCGGCGCGGCTCACGGGCGAGTTGCGCGTCGACGACGTCGCCCGGACGATCTACTCGACCGACGCCTCCGAGTACCAGGAGCGGCCGTTGGCCGTGGCCTTTCCGGCCACGGACGACGACGTGGGTGAGCTCGTCCGGTTCGCGGCCGCCGAGCGGATCGGACTCATTCCCCGGGCCGCGGGGACGTCGTTGGCCGGCCAGGTGGTTGGTGCGGGAATCGTCGTCGACGCTGGTCGGCGGATGAACCGCATCCTGTCGCTCGACGTCGCCGCCCGGCGGGTTCGCGTCCAGCCTGGCGTCGTCCGCAACGAACTCAACCGGTTCCTCGCCCCCCACGGCCTCGCCTTCGGCCCCGAGACCTCGACGGCGTCGTGGGCCATGATCGGCGGCATGGTGGGAAACAACTCCTGCGGTTCGAACTCGATCGCCTACGGCTCGACCCGCGATCATCTCGTCTCCGCCCGCGGGTTCCTCGCCGACGGCTCGGCGGTGACCTTCGGTCCGCTCGACCGGGCCGCGTTCGCCGCCAAGTGCGCCGGCCCCGACACGCTCGAGACCCGCATCTACCGGGTGATCGCCGGGCTGCTCGGCGACGCGGCGACCCGCCGGTTGATCCGCGACTCGTTTCCCCGGCCCGAGGTGACCCGACGGAACACGGGCTACGCCCTCGATGCCTTGCTCGATGCCGGCTGCTTCGAACCCACGAGCGACCGCCCCTTCAACTTCTGCCGGCTGCTCGCCGGGTCCGAGGGGACGCTGTTCTTCGGCGTCGAGTTCGAGCTCGACCTGATCCCGCTGCCGCCGCCCGGGGGCCTGCTCGTGGCGCACTGCCGGAGCGTGGACGAGGCGCTCCGCGGCACGCTCGTCGTCATGCGGCACCGGCGGGATCCGGCCACGCCCCCGCACCGGGGCGCGGAGGCGGAGCTGACCGCCTGCGAGCTGATCGACGACAAGATCCTCGCCTGCACGCGGGACAATCCGGAGCAGGCCCGCAACCGCTCGTTCGTCGTCGGCGACCCGGCCGCGGTCCTCGTTGTCGAGGCCAAGCATGCCGCGCCGGAGGCGGTGGCGGCGAAGCTCGCCCTGATCGAGGCGGACCTGCGGACCGCCGGCATCGGCTACGCCTGGCCGCAGCTCTTCGCTGCCGCCGGGGACAAGGTCTGGGAGCTGCGCCGGGCCGGGCAGGGGCTCGTCAACAACATCCCCGGCGACGCCAAGCCGCGCGAGATCGTCGAGGACACGGCGGTGGCGGTCGCTGACCTGCCCGCCTACATCGCCGAGTTCGACCGGCTGCTTTCAGAGAAGTACGGCATCGACTGTATCCACTACGCGCATGCCGGGGCGGGGGAGCTGCACCTGCGCCCGCTCTTCGACCTGCGGTCGGACGCCGGGCTGCGGATGTTTCGCGACGTCGCCACCGACGTGGCGGGTCTGGTGAAGAAGTACCGGGGCAGCCTAAGCGGCGAGCACGGCGACGGCCGACTCCGCGGAGAATTCATCCGCACGATGGTCGGGCCGGAATGCTATGCGATCCTGGAGCGGGTCAAGCAGGCCTTCGACCCGGCCGGAATCCTCAATCCCGGCAAGATCATCGCCGCGCCCCCGATGGACACGGCGTTGCGGATCCTGCCCGGCGTGCCGGCGCCGGAACCGGACACGATCTTCGATTTTTCGGCCACGCAGGGGGTGCTGCGGGCCGCCGAGAAGTGCACCGGCGTCGGGCAGTGCCGCAAGTCGCACCTCATCGGGGGCACCATGTGCCCCAGTTACATGGCGACCCGCGACGAGGAGCACACGACGCGGGCCCGGGCCAACGTCCTGCGCCAGGCGCTCTCCGGCGGCCGGGCCGATCCGTGGACCGATCCCGCGCTCGCGGACGTCATGGACCTCTGCCTGTCCTGCAAGGCCTGCAAGTCGGAGTGTCCCTCGAACGTCGACATGGCCCGGCTCAAGGCGGAATGGGAGCAGCACTGGCACGACGCCCACGGCGTGCCGCTGCGGAGCCGGTTGATCGCCGGGTCGGCCGGCGCCATGCGGCGGGTCGTCGGCATGTCGTCGCTCTACAACCTCGCCGTCGGTGCTCCCGGCCTGTCGCGGCTGGTGAAACGGTTCCTCGGCTTCGCCCCCGGCCGCTCGCTCCCCCGGCTCCACGGCACGACGCTCAGGCGCTGGTGGCGGCGTCGTGGCCCGTCGCGGCCGGGCCGCCTCGGCCGCGTGCACCTCTTCGGCGACGAGTTCACCGACCTGCTCGACGTCCCGCTCGGCATCCGCACCGTCGAGCTGCTCGAGGCGTTGGGCTACGAGGTGATTTGGCCCGAACACGCCGACAGCGGCCGGGCCCAGATCTCGAAGGGACTCCTGCGCGAGGCCCGGGACCTGGCAGGCCGGAACGTGGAAGTGCTCGACCCGATCGTGACCGACGACGCCCCGCTCGTCGGCATCGAGCCCTCGGCGATCCTCGGGTTTCGCGACGAGTATCCCGACCTCGTGCCCAGGCCGCTGGCGGCCGGCGCCCGCCGGCTTGCCGGCCGGACGCTGCTCGTCGACGAGTTCCTCGCCCGCGAGTCACAACGGGGCCGGATCGGGCCCGAGGCGTTCACCACGGCCAGCCGCCACATCCTGCTTCACGGCCACTGCCACCAGAAGGCACTGGCAACGGTCGACTGCTCGGCGGCGATCCTGCGGCTGCCGAGCAACTACACCGTCGAGATCATTCCCAGCGGCTGCTGCGGCATGGCCGGCTCGTTCGGCTACGAGCGGGAGCACTTCGAAATCTCGATGCGGATCGGTGAACTCGTCCTCTTTCCCGCTGTCCGTGCCGCGAATGCCGACACGCTCCTGGCCGCGCCGGGGACCAGCTGCCGCCACCAGATACACGACGGCACCGGCCGCATGGCCCTGCACCCGGTGGAGATCCTCCATGCCGCGATCCAGGCGCCGTCACAGGCCCCGCCGCAGGCTGGGCGATCGGTGACGGGACCGCCGTGAGCGGTCGTCCGGCCGTGGTACCATGAGGCGCCGGAGGGTTGGCCGTGGCTTCGCGGCCATCCGGATCATCCGCACACCCGCCGAGGACCGTGACATGCTTCGCCTTGTGCCGTCCATTGCCGCTGGCGGCAGACGACGGCCAGCGGATCGACAAGAACGGGAAGCGGATGGGCACGCTGGAGTTCGGCGGCCTGGAGGAAGTCGCCCCCGACGCCGCAACGCTATCGGCGCCCGCGGCCATTCGCTGCATGCAGCTGACCAGGCCCTCGGACCGTGCCGCCAAGGCGGTCAACAGGTATAACCTTTCGCACATGTATGCGCTGTCGGACGTGTCGAACGAGGCGGTGGCGGAGTTTTCCAAGCGGTCGGGCTTCATGATCCACCTGTTCAAAACGCTCGACTGCGTCCCCTTCGCCGCCACGCTGCTGTCGGGGAATGCCGACTTCAATCACCTGGAGACGATTTCGGAGGAGGCCGCCGCGCAGGGCAAGATCCAGTTGCCGAAACTGGCAGAGCTCTCCGCCGTCGGCCTGACGGCCCTGCGGGGGAACGCGAAGATCGAGCTCCCGAAGGGGCTCGGGCCGACGAACTGACAATGGGTTTTGTACGGAGCATTTTCACTTCTCGGGAGGGTCGAAGGCATGGCAGGCGGACGGCGGGATTCACGGCGGCGATTTCTCGGCACGGCCCTGGCCGGCGGTGCCGCGGGCACGGCTCCACTGTTCGTGCCGGTGACGTTCGCGGCTCCGGCGTTTGCGAACGCGTCGGCCAACGACCGGCTCGGCGTGGCCTGCATCGGCACCGGCGGCATTGGCATGCGGGATGCCCGCGAGCATCGTGAATTCGGCGACATCGTCGCCGTCTGTGACCTCGACACGAAGCACGTCGAGCGGGCGAAGTTCGACGTCCGCGTGGGGGAAGGCAAGTCCGAGGCCTACGCCGACTATCGAAAGGTTCTAGAACGGCCCGACGTGGACGTCGTCAGCATCTCGACCCCCGACCACTGGCACGTGAAGATCGCGATCGAGGCCCTGCAGGCGGGGAAGCACGTCTTCTGCCAGAAGCCGCTGTCGCTGACGCTCGAGGAAAGCCGACTGGCCCGGGCCGCCGCCGAGAAATACCCACGGCAGCAGTTCTTCATCGGCACCCAGCAGCGGGCCGAAAAGGATCTCTTCCTGCGGGCCGTCAACATGGTCCGCAAGGGGCTGCTCGGCGAGATCCGCCGCGTGACTGCGGCGATCGACGGCAGTCCCACCGGCGGGCCGTTTCCGGCGGAGCCGGCCCCGGCCCGGCTCAACTGGGAGCGGTGGCTCGGCCAGGCACCGCAGGTCGAGTATCGCGTCCACCGCTGCCACGACCTGTTCCGCTGGTGGTACGAGTATTCCGGCGGCAAGTTCACCGACTGGGGGGCGCATCACGTGGACATCGCCCAATGGGCGCTCGACGAGGATGGCCCGGGCAAGGGGCCGGTCGAGGTCGACGGCACCGACGTCCATCATCCGATCCCGTTCAAGAACGGTAACCCGACCAGGGGTGACTGGTTCAACACGGCCTACGACTTTGCCGTGAACTGCCGGTTCAAGAGCGGCGTGGAACTGGTCGTGACCAGTCGCGGCGACAACGGGATCCTCTTCGAGGGCACGAAGGGTCGGCTGTTCGTCAATCGCAACAAGATCACCGGCAAGCCGATCGAGGAGGGCTGGGACAAGGACGCATTCGGCGAGGCCGACGTCCGTGCCCTGTTCAAGGGCAAGCCCGGCGAGGGGCACAAGCAGAACTTTTACCGCTGCATCCGCGAGGGTGGGCTGCCGGTGTCGGACGTGTTCAGCCACATCGTGTCGATGAACACCTGCCACCTGGCTGCGATCGCGGGGCGTCTGGGTCGAAAGATCGCCTGGGACCCGGTGACGGAGCGGATCGTCGGCGACGAGGAGGCGGCGTCGTTCGCGGCGCGGACGCCGCGGCCGGGCTACGAGATTCCCCGCGTCTGAGTGGCGGCAACCGAGACCAGCGCATGGCCACGCCGAACGCCGTCACGATCATCTGGTTCCGCCGTGATCTGCGGCTTGACGACAATCCCGCGGTCGCGGCGGCGGTGGGCCGGGGTGCGGTCGTGCCCGTCTTCATCTGGGCTCCCGAGGAGGAGTCACCCTGGACGCCCGGTGCCGCATCGCGATGGTGGCTGCACAACTCGCTCGCCGGCCTCGGAGCCGCGGTCGAGCGGGCCGGTGCAACGCTCATCATCCGGCGCGGGCCGACCCTCGACGCGCTGCGGAAAGTCGCCGTGGAGTACGGTGCCACGCACGTCGTCTGGAACCGGCTGTACGAGCCGGCGGCGGTCGCCCGCGACACGGCGATCAAGCAGGCGCTCGTCGGTGACGGTATGGACGTCGAGAGCTTCAACGGTGGATTGCTCTTCGAGCCGGCACGGGTGGCCACGCAGGAGGGTCGCCCCTACCAGGTGTTCACGCCGTTCTGGCGGGCGCTGCTCGCACGCGACGAGCCGGCGGAGCCGCGGCCGGCACCACGCCGGCTGGTGGCGGCCGCGCCGCGGCGGGCCGGAGGCGGCCGCGGCCTGACGCCCGCCAGCCTGGAACTGCTTCCCCGCATCGGGTGGGCGAAGACGATGGAATCGACCTGGAAGCCGGGAGAGTCGGCGGCCGCAAAGCAGCTCGCCACGTTCATCGGCCGGGGGCTCACGGACTACGGCACCGACCGCGACCGGCCCGACCGGGAGGGCACGAGCAGCCTGTCGCCCCATCTGCACTTCGGGGAACTGTCGCCGCGACGCGTCTGGCATGCTGTCCGGGCCGCTGCCGGCGGCCGCCCGGCGGCACGTCTCAGCGGCGGGGCGGAGGTGTTTCTCCGGGAGATCGGCTGGCGGGAGTTCGCGGCCCATCTGCTCCATCACTTTCCGCACACGACAGACGCGCCCCTGCGGGCCGACTACGCCCGTTTCCCGTGGCGGGATGATCCCGTGGGCCTGCGGGCCTGGCAGCGCGGGCTGACGGGGTTCCCGGTCGTCGATGCCGGCATGCGTCAGTTGTGGGCCACCGGCTGGATGCACAACCGGGTGCGGATGATCGTGGCCAGTTTCCTCGTCAAGGATCTGCGCGTCTCCTGGCTCGAGGGGGCGCGCTGGTTCTGGGACACGCTCGTCGATGCCGACATTGCCGCCAACACGCTGGGCTGGCAGTGGGCCGCCGGCTGCGGCGCCGATGCCGCTCCCTATTTCAGGATCTTCAATCCCACCAGCCAGGGAACGAAGTTCGACCCCGATGGCGGCTACGTTCGCCGCTGGGTGCCCGAGTTGGCGCGGCTCGCCGCCGCCGACATCCACGAGCCGGCTGCGGCCGGGGCCGCCCGGCTCGCCGCCGCGGGAGTCAGCCTCGGGACGACGTATCCCGAGCCAATCGTCGACCATGCCGAGGCCCGCCGGCTGGCGCTCGAGGCCCTTGCCGAAGTGACCCGGGGCAAGAAGGCTACTTCTTCCGCTCGGCGTCGGCCATCATGAGCCGTACCTTCTCGATGGCGTTCTTCTGCGCCTCGGGATCGGGCACCTTGGCAGCCTCCACGTCCGCATCCTTGAGGAGCCTGCTGGCGGCCCCCGCGTCGCCGTTGGCCAGGAAGGCGCCGGCCACGGCCATCAGGCCGTAAGCCTTGTTTTCCGGCGTCTTGATGTCCTGGGCGGCCTTCTCGGCGGCGGCGAGCAGTTCGGCCGTCTTTGCCGCGTCGCCCCCGTGAGCCCGCACGTTGGCGGCGGCCGCCAGTGCCTCGGCCTTGGCACGCGGGTCGTCCTGACCCAGGGCCATTTCCTCGAGCCGACTCGCGAGGTCGGTCGCCTCGGTGGCAAGGCCGATCTTGGCCAGGGAGACCGCGATCGCCGCGAACGCCTGCACCTTGAACCGTTCCTCCACTCCTTCGGCAGCCGTGGTGGCGGTGTCGAGCACTTCCCGCGCGGACTTGGCGTCGGCGAGGCCCCCGGTCTTGACGCCGTAGACGGCGGCTGCATCGGTCAGGATCCTGATCTTGCTGATCGGATCGGTGACCCGGCCGGCCATGTCGACGCCTTGCTTGACAGCCTCGCGGGCGGCGGAACGGGATTCGGCCTTTGCATGCAGGTCGGCGATTTCAACCAGCCGCTGGCCGGCGACCGCCGGATCGGCATCCGGCTTGATCAGGCCACGGGCCTCGGTCAGCGTCTTGCCCGCGCCCGCCTTGTCACCCGACTTGAGCTGACGGCGGGCCACCCGGATGAGCGCCCGCGCCTGCGCCTCGGGTGTCTTGGCGGCCCGGGCTTCGGTCAGGAGCTGGGCGATCGTCTTGCGCGGAGGAGGCTTCTTGCCGCAGCCCGTCGCCGGGACAAGGGTGATGAGCAGGAGCAGCGGGAGCCAGCGTGACGGGGAGCGGACGAGCATCGCGGAGCCTCCGGGAACGGGTGGCACGATCGACGGTCAGAATTTCAAGCGGGCGCGGAGCAGGCGGGCATGCGTTTCGGCCATCAAGTCATCCTCGGCGGCCTCGTCCTCGGCCTCGTAGGTCGCGGAAAACCGCAGGTAGGCCCCGCAGTCGTCCCAGGGAACCGTCGAGATCGAAAGGTCATGGATGAGGAACTGGCTGGCATCCTGGGCACTGGTGAACGTGCGGTCGCCGGCGCCGCGCGGGGACTTCGTGTACAGGAAGTAGGTGCCGCCGGGCATGTCGCATTCGAAGCCGACCGCCCGCAGCACGCCGACGAGCTTTTCCAGCCGGCGGCGGTATTTCTCCCGGACACGACGCGGGATCTCCGGGTCGGCCAGGGCCGCCGCACCGGCTTTCTGGATCGCCATGAACTGACCAGAGTCGCAGTTGTCCTTCACGTCTGCGAAGGCGCGCACGATCTTCTCGTGGCCACACACCCAGCCGAGCCGCCAGCCGATCATGTGGAAGCCCTTCGACATCGAATGCACCTCGACGCCCACCTCCTTGGCGCCGTCCACGGAGAGGAACGACAGCGGCCGGTCGTCGTAGGAGAGCATGATATGGGCGGCGTCCTGGACGACGATCACCCGGTGTCGATGGGCGAACTCGACCACCCGCTCGTAGAACCCGCGGGTGGCGGTCTTTCCGGTCGGGCTGTTGGGGTAGCAGAGGACGAGGAGTTTCGTCCGCGCGAGGACGTCGGCCGGGATGCCGTCGAGGTCGGGGAAGAAGTCGTTCTCGGGCAGGAGCGGCAGTCGGTGGACCGTGCCGCCGAACCAGCGTGTAGCCGTGCCGGCGACGGGATAGCCGGGGACCGTCATCAGGGTGACGTCGCCGGGGTCTATGAATGCCGCCGGCAGCATGGCGTAGGCGGTCTTTGAGCCGATGCAGTGGTTGACCTCCGTGACCGGGTCGAGCCGGACGCCGAACTCGCGGGACATGAAGGCCGCGGCCGCCTCCTTGTAGACGGCGATGCCGTTGTCAGCGTAGCCCCGGTTCTCGGGCCGGTCGATCTCCCGCCGCATCACGGCGCGGACGCTTTCCGGCGCCATCTCGTCGTTCTCACCGATCCCGAAGTCGAGCATCCGGCGGTCGGGATGGTCGGCAAGCGTCTTCCGCTTGGCTCGCTTGATGAGTTCGAACTTGTAGATCTCGTTCCCCTTGCCGTATCCCGCGCCGCCGATCCGCTGGGCGAAGCAGTCCTGAAACCAAGGGTCGGGAGGGCTGGACGCAACGGGGGTCGTGGAGGTGGCCATGGGGGGCGTAAGGGGCGAAGGGGGTGAGAAAGGGGCTCAGAATAGCCTGTTTTTCGCGGCTTTCCAACCGATTTGATTCCGCCCCGTCGCGAGACTGGAGTTGAGGGAGAGGAGTCCCCCCGCCATGCCCGCCGCCCCCGCCCCCCTGCACATCCCCGCCCCGCTGCATGTCCACGGCCCCTTTGACGGCGACTTCGACCCGTTCGAGGACGAGGACGACGTGGCCGTGATGATCACGTTCGGCCACGGCCGGCCGCGGGCGTCGCGCCGGTAGTCGGCAGGATCGTCACCTGCGGCTCACGACAGGGCCGATTCCAGGGCGGCCAGCCGCGCCGCCAGATCGGCCACGGTCGCCTCCAGCGTGGCGATCCGGTCGGCGACGTCCTCCGCGGCGGCCGGCGGGCTGGCCGGGTGTGCCGCGGGCGGAGCGGCCGCCCGCGCGGTGAAGACCGGCTCAACGCCTGCCTCGACGGTGCTGGGCACCGGCGGAGCCGCGGGTGACGGGCCGGCCGGGTCCCGGACGTCCGGCGCGACGACGCCCAGTTCCCGGCGGACCTTCTCCAGTTTTTCTTCCGGCAGGAGCCCGTGGGTCAGCATCCGGCCCCGTCCGGGGGGCGAAAGCCAGACGATGAGTCCGCGGGCAGCGAGGCCGTCGAGATGCCGGCGGAGCACGTCGATGTCGGGGATGGGGTCCATGCGGCTGGCCCGGCCGCGCAGATCCCCCTCTGTCTGTTCCCCGCGGAGGAGCAGTTCGCCGAGTATGGCGAGTTCCTCCTTGCCGACGCCCAGCCATTCATAGGCGAGGTGGCGGTAGCGCGGAATCCGGCCGCTGCCGAAGACCTCGGCTGCCGCACCGCTGGCCCGGAGGCTGGCGATCGCCCGCGTCACCTGCTCCTCGTCGAGCGTCATCAGCGGGTCGCGGTTGCTCTTCTGGTTGCAGCCGGCGACCAGGGCGTTGAGCGAGAGCGGATACTGGTCGGGCGTGGTCTTGCCCTTCTCGATCAGCACGCCGAGCACCCGGCGCTCGTTCGCGTCGAGCGGCCTGATCCGCCGCGTCGCGTCCCCGTCCGTCTCCCCGTCCGTCGCCATGCGGCCGTCTCCTTGGCCGCCAATCGTACCGCATCGACGGGCATTCGTCCCGGACCCGCGGCCGCGACCGCACGCCTTCCGTCAGGCGATCAGGTCGCCGATCACCCGGGCCGGTTCGACACCCGTGAGACGCTGGTCGAGTCCCAGATGACGGTAGGTGAACCGCTCGTGATCGAACCCGAGCAGGTGGAGTACCGTGGCGTGGAAGTCGCGGATGTGCACCGGGTCGCGGACGATGTTGTAGGAGAACTCGTCGGTCTCGCCGTGGATCTGCCCCGGCCGTGTGCCGCCGCCGGCCATCCACATGGTGAAGCAGCGCGGATGGTGGTCACGGCCGTAGTTCTCCTTGGACAGGCCCCCCTGTGAATAGATGGTGCGGCCGAACTCGCCCCCCCAGACGACGAGCGTGTCGTCGAGCAGGCCGCGCTGCTTGAGGTCCTGGATCAGGGCCCAGCAGGGCTGGTCGATGTCCTTGCACTGGCTGACGAGCCGGCCGGCGACGTTGCCGTGGTGGTCCCAGTTGTTGATGTAGATCTGCACGAACCGCACGCCCCGCTCCACCATCCGCCGGGCCATGAGCACGGCGTTGGCGAACGTGCCCGGCTTGGTCGCGGCCGGGCCGTAGAGGTCGAGCGTCGCCGCCGACTCGGCGGCGAGGTTCGTCAGCTCGGGCACGCTCGACTGCATGCGAAACGCCATTTCGTACTGGGCGATCCGGGTCCGAGTCTCCGGGTCCGCGGTCCGCTCGAGCGTCAGCTCGTTGAGGGCCTGAAGGCCGTCGAGCGTGGTCCGCCGCACCTCCGCCGTCACGCCGGGGGGGTTGTTGATGTACAAAATCGGGTCGCCGCTCGAGCGGAAGCTCACTCCGGCATGCTCGCCGGGGAGGAACCCGCTCCCCCAGAGCCGGGCCCCGATCGCCTGGTTCTGCTCGTTGTTGGTCGGACGGGCCACGAGCACCACAAACGTCGGCAGATCGGCGTTGAGCGACCCCAGGCCGTAGCTCAGCCACGAGCCCAGGCAGGGCCGGCCGGCGATCTGGTTGCCGGTCTGCATGTAAGTGATGGCGGGCTCGTGATTGATCGCCTCGGTGTGCATCGAGCGGATGAAGCACATGTCGTCGACCATCTTCGACGTCCACGGCAGCAGTTCCGTGACCCACATCCCGCACTGCCCGTGGCGGGCGAACTTGAACTTGGACGGTGCGATCGGAAACCGCTTCTGTCCGCTGGTCATCGTCGTCAGCCGCTGGCCGTTGCGGATGCTCTCGGGGAGGTCCTTGTCGTACCAGTCCTTCATGCCCGGCTTGTAGTCGAACATGTCCTGCTGCGGCGGACCGCCCACCATGTGCAGGGAGATGACCTGCTTCGCCCGGGGGGCAAAGTGCGGCCCGGGCGGTCCGGCCGCCGTCCCGCTGGACTCGTCCGCGAGCAGTGACGACAGGGCCGCTGCTCCGAGGGCGTGGCTCCCGCCGGCGAAGAACCGGCGTCGGGTGAGGCTCAGGCCGAGTTCGTCGAGCGGCGAGCGAATCGGGGGCTCGGGCATGATGTTTCTCCCAGGGCCGACGCGAGCCGGCATCACTTGCAGAGGAATTCGTCGAGGTTCATCAGCTGGTTGGCGAGCATCGTCCAGGCGGCAAGCTGCGCCGTGTCGGTCCACGTGGCCGGAGCGTCGCCGACCTTCACGAGCCTGCCGGCGTCGGCTGGGTGGTCGGCATACCAGGCAGAGAGCGCGACCCGTGACCGCTTGACGATCGACAGTTCGTCCGCAGTGAACGGCCGGGCGAGGATCCGGCGGGCGAGGACGTCGATCCGCGCGTCCTCGTCCGACGCCGATGCAAGGGCCTGGCCGGCGAGCACGCGGGCGGCCTCGACGAACTGCGGATCGTTGAGCGTCACGAGCGCCTGGAGGGGCGTGTTGGTTCGCTCGCGTTTCACGCAGCAGGTTTCACGAGACGGGGCGTTGAAGATGTCGAGCGACGCCGGCGGGGCCGTCCGCTTCCAGAACCAGTACATGCTGCGCCGGTAGACCGCGTCGCCCGCGTCCCGCTTGTAGCGGCTCGTGTCGCCCCCCATCGACACCGCCTCCCAGACGCCGTCGGGCTGGTAGGGCTTCACGCTCGGCCCGCCAGGCCGCCTGACGAGCAGGCCGCTCGTGGCGAGTGCCTGGTCGCGGAGCATTTCGGCGTCCATGCGGAATCGGGGGCCGCGCGAGAGCAGCCGGTTGGCGGCGTCGGCGGCGAGTTTCTCCCCCGTGGCCGTCGCCGCCTGCCGGTAGGCGGCGCTGGTCACGAGCAGCCGGAAGAACTGCTTCACGTCCCAGCTTCGACCGCGAAACTCGCTCGCCAGCCAGTCGAGCAGTTCGGGATGGCTCGGCAGTTCGCCGGTGGTGCCGAAGTCACCGCTGGTGCGGACGAGGCCGGTGCCGAACACCTCCTGCCAGAAGCGGTTGACGGTCACGCGCGCGGTAAGCGGATGCTCGGCGAGGAACAGCCAGCGGGCGAAGCCGAGCCGGTTGCGCGGCAGGTCGGCGGGAAACGGGGGAAGGATGCCGGGCGTTTCGGGGAAGACCTCCTTCGTGCGCTTGTCGTACTCGCCACGGTCGAGGATGAACGCCATCGCGGGCTGGTCGCGCTCGCTCATGACATGGGCGACCGTTCCGCGCTTGCCGATGGCGGCCCGTTCCTTGTCGAGCCGCTGCACGTCGGCCGTTGCCGCCTTGAACGCCGGATCGATGGTCGCCAGCCACCAGTCGTAGAGCCGCGCCGCGGACTTGACCCGCGCGGGGGCGGGCTGCGTCAGGATCGTGGTCAGGGCATTGACCACCCGCAGCCGTTCGACCTCGTCCGCCGCCAAGTCCCGGTCCCAGAGGCGGAGATCGGCGATCGCCGGACCCGGCACGTCGTTCCCGACGGCACCGAGCACGAGCGGTGCGGCGGTACGAATCGTGTTTTTTCCGAGCGATTCGGTCAGGGCGTTGATGGGCTGCTGCTTGCCGTCGAAAAAAAACCGCACCCCCTCCGCCGTGCCGGAGCCGCCATGCGTCACGGTCGCGAACGTCCAGACATCGGGCTGGAGCTGATCCCTGGTGGCGACCTTCAGTGCGTGTGACGCCGCGTCGTGAACGAGCTGCAGGGTGAGCCGCCGGCCGTCCAGCCGCACTTCCCAGCCGCGTCCGGTGTCGGCGTCCATGCGGGCCAGCAACTGGCCGCTCGTTTCAGTGGACGAGGGCTTGATCCAGAACGAAACACTGAACGGCTGGTCGTGCTCGAAGTCGCCGGCCGTGGGCAATTCCAGTGCGCCACCCTGGAGGCGGACCGCCTGCCTGTACATCGGCCCGTGTTCCCATGTCGTCGTCTCGGAAAGCGCGATCGCCACCTGCTCACCGGAAACCTCGGCCTGCGTCGCGTTGCCCGCCCCCTCAACGAGCGGCAGCGCGACGAGGGGCGTTTCCTCGAGCGAGAGATTCCGGACCTGTTCGGCCGTCAGGTCCGTCACCCAGGCATCGAAGTCGGCATGGCCCCTGTCCTGCCGGCCCTTCACGACGGCCTTGGCGTCGGCGAGCAGCCCTTCGACTTCGCGGAACCGTGTCCGCTCCGCGGGCTGCGGCACGACCACCACGGGAGGCGTGTCCTTGACGTTGCCATCCAGCGCCTTTTGGGTGGTGTTGTTGAAGAACGCCGCCAGTTCATAGAACTCGCGCTGCGAGAGCGGGTCGAACTTGTGGTCGTGGCAGACGGCGCAGCCGGTGGTCAGCCCGAGCCAGACGGTGGACGTGGTCTCGGTCCGATCGCGGGTGTAGAGGACGAGATACTCCTCGGGGATCGTGCCCCCCTCGTTGGTCGTCATGTTGCAGCGGTTGAACCCGCTTGCGATCTGATTGGCGAGCCGTTCCTCCGGTCCGGCGGCCGGGAGCAGGTCGCCGGCCAACTGCCGGACGGTGAATTCATCGAACGGCATGTTGGCGTTGAAGGCATCGATGATCCACTGCCGGTAGCTCCACATCTCCCGGTAGTAGTCCATGTGGATGCCGTGCGTGTCGGCATAGCGGGCGTAGTCGAGCCAGTACCTGCCGCGGTGCTCGCCCCACGCGGGTGTGGCCAGCAGCGCGTCGACCAGCCGTTCATAGGCGTCCGGCCGTTGGTCTGCCACGAACTCCTCCACGACCGTCGGCGCGGGGGGCAGTCCGGTGAGGTCGAGGGCCACACGCCGGGCGAGCGTGCGCCGATCGGCCTCGGGGGCGGGGTCGAGACCCTCGAGCTCGAGCCGGGCGAGGATGAAGCGGTCGATCGGGGTGCGGACCCACGACTCGTTCCGCACCGCGGGAAGGTCGGGCCGGCGCGGTGGAATGAACGACCAATGAGGCTCGTATTCCGCACCGGCGGCGATCCAGCGGGCGAGGAGTTCTTTTTGTTTGGCCGACAGGGTCTTTTTCGTGGCCGGTGGGGGCATCACCTCGTCCAGATCGGAGGAGTGGATGCGGTCGAGCATCGGGCTCGAGTCCGGGTCGCCGGGGACGATAGCGCCCGCCGCGATCGCCGCATCGCGCAGGTCGAGCCGCAGGTCGGCCTTCCGGGACGCAGAGTCGGCACCGTGGCAGGAGAGGCAGTTCTCCACGAGGATCGGCCGGATGTCACGGTTGTAGGACAGCCGCTCGGCCCCGACCGCCAGCGTCGGCGGCAGCATCAACGCCGCGCACAGAAACCCGGTCCGACAACGGTGATTTGCTCGCATCGCCTGCTCCTGGGGGCCGCGACCGCTCCAGGAAGGAGGATCGGGCGTCCGGGTCCGGTTTTCGTAGGCTGCCCAGCGGCCCGCCGAAAACCGATTGCCGGCGGGTTTCCGCCGCCAGCCCAGCCGGCAAATTCTACCAGCGCCGGGAGCCGGGGCACGCGACCGGAAGGGAATCAACCCTCGTCGGTGACGCAGCCCTCGGAGGCCGGACGAACGAAACGGACGTATTTGGCGAGGATTCCGCGGACGACCTTGGGCTCGGGCCGCTGCCAGCGGTCGGCCCGGCGGGCGAATTCCTCGGCCGAAACCTCCGCCTCGAGGGTCGCCGTGTCGGCGTCGATGACGACGATGTCGCCGTCCTCGAGCAGGGCGATGGGCCCGCCGTCGACGGCCTCGGGCACGACGTGCCCGACGATGAAGCCGTGCGAGCCGCCCGAAAACCGGCCGTCGGTGATCAGGGCCACCGACGACCCCAGGCCCGCCCCCATCAGCGCCGACGTCGGCGTGAGCATTTCCGGCATGCCGGGCCCCCCCTTGGGGCCGACGTAGCGGATCACGACCACGTCGCCGCGGGCGATCTTGCCCTGTTCGAGCGCGGCCAGCATCGCTTCCTCTCCGTCGAACACGCGGGCGGGACCGCGAAACCGGGCCCCCTCCTTGCCTGTGATCTTGGCGACGGCGCTGCCCGGGGCGATGTTGCCGTGCAGGATCGAGATGTGGCCGGTGGACTTGAGCGGATTGTCGATGGGCCGCACGATCTGCTGGCCCGGCTTGAGTCCCGGCGAGTCGGCGAGGTTCTCGGCGAGCGTCCGGCCGGTGATGGTCAGGCAGTCGCCGTGGAGCAGGCCGTTGTCGAGGAGGTACTTCATGAAGCCGCTCGTGCCGCCGACGCCGTGCAGGTCCTCCTGCACGAACCGGCCGCTCGGTTTGAGGTCAGCGAGGTAGGGAACGCGCCGGGCGATCTCCTGGAAGTCGGCCGGGCCGAGCTGGACGCCCACCGCGCGGGCCATGGCGATGAGATGAAGTACCGCGTTCGTCGAGCCACCGAGGGTCATCACGGTGACGATCGCGTTCTCGAACGCCCGCCGGGTCATGATCATCCGCGGCGTGATGTTCCGCTCCAAGAGCAGTCGCATCGCGGCACCGGCCCGGCGGCTCTCGGCGAGCTTGGCGGGATCCTCGGCGGGAATCGAGCCGCTGTCGGGGAGAGCCATGCCCAGTGCCTCGATCGCCGTCGCCATCGTGTTGGCGGTATACATGCCGCCGCAGGCGCCCGCCCCGGGGCAGGCATGGGCGACGATCCCCGCCCGCCGGGCGTCGTCGATCCGGCCTGCGACGTACTCGCCGTAGCACTGGAAGGCGGAGACGATGTCGATGGCCTGCCCCGCGTAATGGCCGGGTCGGATCGTGCCGCCATAGACCATCAGCGCCGGCCGGTCGAGCCGGGCCATGGCGATCAGGCAGCCGGGCATGTTCTTGTCGCAGCCGGGGATGGCGATCAGGCCGTCGTACCACTGCGCGTTCATCACCGTCTCGATCGAGTCGGCGATCAGGTCGCGCGAGGGGAGCGAAAACCGCATCCCCGGAGTGCCCATCGAGATGCCGTCGCTGACGCCGATGGTGTTGAACCGCATCCCCACCATGCCCGCCTCGCGGACACCCTCGCGGGCGGCGGCCGCCAGCCGGTCGAGGTGCATGTTGCACGGATTGCCGTCGAACCACATGCTCGCGATCCCGACCTGCGGTTTGGCCAGATCCCCGGCCGTGAGGCCGGTGGCCATGAGCATCGCCTGCGAGCCCCCCTGGGAACGGGGCTGGGTGATCCGGGAACTGTGCCGGTTGAGCTGGGTCATCGCTGGTCCTCGAGATGGGGCAGATGCACGCTGTGCGCGGGGCGTGATGATAGCACGACCGCCTCCCCGGCGCAGGGGCTGCGCAGCGTCGCGCCGCGGCGTTTCAGCCGCCTCGTCGGGCGCCGGCGCCGAGCCCGGCGGACTCGAGCACGCGAATCGTCGCCGGCGACTTGTTGAGGACGTAGAAGTGGATGCCGGGCACGCCCGCCGCCGTAAGTTCCTCAACCTGGCGGGCGGCGAACTCCACTCCCGCCTCGAACTGGGCTGACTCGTCGTCCCCCGCCGCTTCGAAGGCCCGTGTGAAGGCGTCGGGTAGCCGGGCCTTGCAGAGACTGGCGATGCGGCGGATCTGCGCGTAGTTGGTGACAGGCATTACGCCCGGCACGATCGGCTGCCCGATGCCGATTCCGCTGCAGCGGTCGCGAAAGCGGAAGAAATCGTCGTTGTCGTAGAACAGTTGCGTGACGACGACGTCTGCGCCGGCGTCACACTTGCGTTTCAGGTTTTCGAGGTCCGCCGTCGGGCTCGCCGCCTCCTGGTGGGTCTCGGGATAGCCGGCGACGAGGATGTCGAAGGCGGGAAACTCTTCGTGGATCAGGGCCACGAGTTCGGCTGCATACCGCAGGCCGCCGGCCGCCGGCTGGAACGTGGTCTCGCCCTTGGGCGGATCGCCGCGCAGGGCGACGATGGCGGCGGTGCCCTGCGCGCGGGCCTCGCTCAGGTAGGCCCGCAGTTCGTCGACGGTACTGCCGACGCAGGTCAGGTGGCTGGCGACGGGCACGTCGTGCCGCCGCCGCACCCCCGAGAGAACGTCGAGCGTCTTGTCACGGGTCGAGCCGCCCGCACCGTAGGTACAGGTGACGAGCGCGGGCCGAAACGCCATCAGGTCGGCGACGGTTCGCCACATCACGGCTTCGGACTCGGGCGTCTTGGGAGGAAAGAGCTCGAACGACAGGGCGAGCGGTTCGGTCTCGTAGGCGGTTGTGAGCGACACGGTGGCGTTCCAAAAGGTGCCGGCGCCGGCGGCGGTACATTCCCGATCCCAGGCGGGATTGTAGCCGTTCCGGCTGGCGACGGCAGGCCGCCGCGCAACTGCCGGCTAGGCCGGCCAACTGCAAGCGGGCCCGGCGTTCCATGCACCCCGTCCTGTACCGTCGGCAACGACGGTACGGTGCAGGAGATCTTCCAGGACGCCCGCCAGACCTATGCCGATCCCGACGAACCACCGGCCCCGATGAGCATTTTAGGGTCGCCGGAGTGGCAAACGCGACGGAGCCGCGGCACCCGATTCGTGGGCCAGGCCGGTCTGGCCGCTGCTGCTGCGGCTCGCCGGCACATGGGCTTCGCGATGGCGGGGACGATCGCCCGTCAGGCGTTCGCCTGCCGGTGGGCGAGATCCTCGAGGAGCGCGCGGTCGGCGTCGATCATCGGCATGCCGCGCCGGGCCATCATCCGTTCGAGGATCGTGGCGGCCTGCTCCGCGGTACTCGTCTCCACGCCGGGGCCGAGGAGCGAGGTGTGGAACGCCGGCACCACCTCGGGCACGGTGCCGCCGATGGCGGCCGCGGGCCCGATCCTGCAGCCACACGGAAGGGCCGTGTTGATGGCGGTCTTGACGAAGTCGGCGACGAAGGCCCCGAGGAACTGCCGGCCGGTGTGGAGCGTGGCCCGGCCGCCGTCGGGGAGCAGATCATGGAGCCGGACCGGGCCATAGGTCGCCTTGAGATTGCTGGTGATGGTGCCGGCGGCGAGGTTCGACCAACTGCCGACGTGGCTGTGGCCGAGGAAGCCGTCGTGCGGCTTGTTGGAGAACGGCTCGAGCACGCTGGCCTCGATCTCGCCGCCGACGCGGCAGCCGCGGCCGATGGCGGTGCCACCCCGAAGCCAGGCGTGCGGGTTGACGCGGGCGGCGGGTCCTATCCAGACGGGGCCGTCGATGCAGACGAAGGGTCCGACCTCGGCATCCGCCTCGACGACGACCGGTCCCGAGCGCACGGCGACGAGATTGTGCACGCGGGCGTCCGGGGCCACGAACAGTCCGGGCTGCAGTTGCCGGTAGGCGCCCGAGTCGATCCGCATACCGAGCGCGGCCTCGATCGCGTGCTCGTGGCTGGTGATGACGTCGTGAATGGCGCCGAGCAGGGGGATGCCGACGTCGGCCTGGGGGAGCGCGAGGGTGTCGAGTTCCCCGATCGCGGCGGGGCCGCTGTTCAGGACCTGCTCGACGAGCCGCCGGTCCGGCCCATGGCCGTCGGCGGAGAGATGCAGGACCGCGGCGGCGACGTGGCCCGCGGAGCGTACGACGCAGCGGCGTCCATGCTCGACGAGGCTGCGGACTGCGAAGAGGTTGTCGCGGCTGGGGATGACGCGGGCATTGACGAGCAGCGCGAGGCTGCCGTGCCGGGATGCGGCGGCCGCATCGCGCGCGGCATCTGCGGCACCGCCCCAGATCGCGCAGCGGCCGCCGGTGAGTGAGGCGAGGTGGCGGGCAAGGTGAGGTCTGACGCAGCGGCGGACGCTCCCGAAGTGCCGCAGGGCTTCGAACAGCGTCTGTGACCCGATGGTGAGATCGCAGGCGGGGCGGGCGGCGACGAGGACGCCGAGCGCGGTGGCGGCTTGATCCTCGAAAACGAAGACGTTCATGGGCTGCCCGCTGTGTGACGAGTGTGGCGGTCTTTCCGGGGGGAGCGGAGCACCGGCTCTGGCCGCGTTTGGCCGATAACTCTACCGCGTCTGGTATGACGGGGCGCGGTGACGTACCCTTCGAGTGGTCAAAGTGCTGCCGCAGGCCGGAGTGGCGGAATGGCAGACGCGGCGGACTCAAAATCCGTTGCCCGCAAGGGTGTGTGGGTTCAAGTCCCACCTCCGGCATTTGTTTTCTAGGGGTTTTCGATCCTCGGGAGTTGGACGGCTCCCGAGGACAAAGTCGCGAACCCATTCTGAACCCATAACTCGGGTCTGGGGAAACGGATTAGCGATTTCGGCTGACAGGATCAGGCCACGCCTTGGCCGTCGCCAGCCGCATCGTCCTCCAGAATCTTTTTCGCCAATCTTTGACGCTGGAGCGGCGTCAACTTCTTGGCCTGGGCTTCGAGTTCCCGCTCAGCCAAAGTCTCCAACGGCTCGCAGCCCAGTCTTTTTGCCAAGGCTGGAAAATCATGGAGTGCTTTTGTCAGGTTGGTGTAGATGCCATCAGCCAACGTGAAAGCTTTTCTGCCAAACTTCTTGGTGTAGTTCCGCCGCTTGTTGCCCACAGTGGTCTGCAACTTCTCGGCTGAAGATTTTTCGGCTTGCCTGAGTTCGGCTTCCTCGCCCAACTCCATCGCAGTTCGCCTCAAGGCATGGTGACCGATTTCGGGTCGTCCAATCGCCTCTGCAAAAGTGGGGATTAGTTTCTCTACTACGGGGAGCATCCAATAGTTGACGTTTTCTATCCGGCAGCTGCCGCGTAGCGAACGCGTTCTTCTTCGAAGAAGTTGCGGACAATTCCTGGCTGATTTTGTCGCCGCCGGAGGTGTGCTCGGGCGTTGGCCATCATGTGCGACTGATCGCGGGGCCTTTGCCGGCGCATGGCCTGCTTGGTGTCTTGGTTGAGCAACTCGTCTAGGTTGAGCTCGGGGCTGTACCCGGGCATGAAGCAGAGTTCCAGTGACGCCTTCCGCGCCCGGTTGGCTGCGATCCAGCGGGCCACCTTCGCAGCCCTGAGGGCAGGGTGCGAGTCGACGACGAGGATGATTTTCCTGCCGTCGGTGGATTTCAGGAGCCGGGCGAGGAAGCGAATGAAAACATCGGCATTGAAGCGGCACGAGAAGACCATGAACCAGAGGCGTCCCAGATTGCTGATGGCCGAGATCATGTTGCACCCGAACCGGCGGCCGGTCGCGGGAACGATCGGCGTCTGTCCTCGTGGCGCATAGGTCCGTCCGACGGTGTCGTCAGACCGAAGCCGCATCTCATCGCCCCAGAGAATCAAGGCGTTTTGAGCCTTTGC